>Ga0307990_1000929_pt1 | contig 25087 bp, 17 predicted proteins | sample EllFjometagen129_FD_203168 | JGI IMG/M metagenome (GOLD analysis project Ga0307990, IMG submission 203168) | Marine microbial communities from Ellis Fjord, Antarctic Ocean - #129 | ecosystem: Environmental > Aquatic > Marine > Unclassified | place: Southern Ocean | collected 2014-10-08
TTTGTTGTTAAAAGCGGAAAACCTTCTTGCAAGTTAAAACGCATTTGAAAGCCAAATGTTGAGATTATTCCTGTATTCGTGCGGTCAGGTTTTTCCTTACCGTTTTTTAAAATATGTTCTAAAAAATCTAAATATTGTTTCATCAAATCACCTAATAAAAATTATAACATTATTTTAAAATTATAAAAAGAGGTAATTAAATATAGAAAGAAAAAAATCTATCATAATATGCAATGATAGACCTTTTCTTTAAATTAACTTTATTTTTCTTTTACTTTATTTATAAATGTAATTTGTTCTGCAATGATTTCTGGATACGAAAATATCTTTTTACCTTCTTTAATATAATATTTTTGTTGAAGTCTTGCCTTTATTCCGACGGTATATCCTTTTCGACAATATTGTGTTGTAGCTTCTGCTATACCGCTCCAAAGTGTGCACTTAAGAAAATCTGTTTCATATTCGTTTGTTTCACCACTTTTAAATGGTCTTTTTACAGCTAGAGTCACTGTTGTAACTTTAACACCACTATCCAAAACGTGAAGTTCAGGGTCTGTTACTAATCTTCCTACTAAAATAACTTGATTCATAAGTTCCTCCTTTTTTTAGGAAATTATAACAAATTAATCTAATATTAATGAACTTCATATTTCATTTACATTTAGTACATTTATTTACTTTTTAGATACTTTTCTTAAAATAAATTAAAAACGAGTCAATAAAAATCAACTCGTTAATATATTTTTGAATATTGCCTATATTATTGTATTATTTAAAATTCAAATTCAACATCTTGTTTTTTAACTTCTTCAGCTTCAAAATAAGCTTTTCTTCCCATTTTAATTTGTTTAGCAACAATACTTTGTGGGAATGTAACAATTATCGTATTTATACTTGTAACATTTGCATTATACAATCGTCTAGCTGCTTGAAGATGTTCTTCAGTGTCAGCTACTGCAGATTGTAAGTCTAGAAATACTGTATTAGCTTTTAAGTCAGGGTATTTTTCGACTACAACGTTGATACCTGAAGCTACTTGATTCATTTGACTGAAAAATTCTTCTTTATCTTTCAAGGTAGCATTTTTAGGAATTCCATTTCTCCATTTTACTACATTTTCTAATGTTTCAGCTTCGTGTTTTGCATACCCTTTTGTTGTTTTAAGCATTTTTGTAAGCATATCGAATCTTTTAGTTAAAGCAACATCAATTCCCGATTCTGCTTCATCAACCTTTAAAGATAATTGTCTCAATTTGTTCATAACCCCAATGAACCAAAATACAACGATTAATATTAAGGCTACAATAATGATTCCGACAATTGCACCAGGTCTTATTAATAATGTAAACATATATATCCTCCTATTTTTTTATATATTCTATTTTATCACTAAATACTTGATTTTTATAGTTATTTAACCAAATTAGCAATTATTTCTTAAATAAGTTCTTGTTTAATTTTAAAGTAACTATGAATTCCTTAATAAATAGTAAATCTTGTTTAAATTCTTCAATCATTTTTTCATCAATTTTCCTAAACATTTGCACTTCAAAAGTGTCTTTATTGTTATTTATGGCTACATACATATGATCTCCACGGAAACTAAATCCTATGCGACCAGGATGTCTTTTTTCTATATTGTTAATTGCTTCCATAATTGGAGGCGTTAAGATATAAAAAGCAGTAATATCTTCTGTTGAGAAAGTTTTGAATTTTTTATTAAATTCAATTGATTCTAATTTAACTTTTTTAAATCCTTTAGACCTAGGTGATCCAGCTTCTAATACATGTAAAGAACCGACAAATTCTTTATTAAAATCGAATTTGAAGACTCTACCTAAGAAGTATGTAACATAATAGACTCTAGTTCCGTTTTTGGTGTGTTGTACATGTCTTTCTTCTAACTTAACATCTGATGATATAAAATTCACTCCAGCAAATGATCCTGTCAATAAGTCTTCTGTGTGAAAACGATCAGCTCTTTTTAAGAAATCTGTTGCATATACATCTTGTTGATTTAATCCTGAACTTGGTGAATATTGAATGTCAGGAATTGCTTCTTTAAACATTTTTGCTAATACTTCCACCTTAAATGTTTTTTTAACTTTTGTAAAAGCTGTAAATCCTATAAACAAGTATACAAGCCCTGCAAGGCCTACTATGATTCCTACAATAAGTGCTACTTGGTTAACTTGTCCAAGTAAAGCTAATATAATTCCTACAGCAGTAATTACACCGCCAATAATAACTTTTTTTTCTGATTTACTCTTTTTTTTGTTAAAATTTAAGTATTTCTCTTCCATATTTATATCCTCCATTTATTTAGCAAACTTAATTGATGCTTTTAGAGCTTTTTTCCAATCAGTATATAGTTTTTTACGATTTTCATGACTCATATTAGTTATATATTCAGCATCAATTTGCCATTTTTTTTGTATTTCTGCTAATTTCCAATATCCTGTTGCTAGACCCGCTAGGTATGCAGCTCCTAAAGCTGTTGTTTCTGTAATTCTAGGTCGATAGATGGTTGTATTTAAAATATCTGCTTGGAATTGCATTAAGAAGTTATTTTGAGAAGCGCCACCATCTACTTTTAAAGTTTTCAATTTTATCTTTGATTCATCTTGCATAATATTGATAACATCTTTTGTTTGATAGGCTATTGCTTCTAAGGCACTTCTACATATATGAGCTTTTGTTACGCCCCTAGTTAAACCAAAGAAACACCCTCTTACATCTTCTTCCCAAAATGGTGTTCCTAAGCCAGCAAAAGCGGGAACAAAATAAACACCTAAGTTACTATCAACAGATTGTGCAAGAGCTTCTGTTTCTTTAGCTTCTTTGATTATTTGTAGTCCATCTCTTAACCATTGAACAGCTGAACCAGCAACAAATATAGAGCCTTCTAACGCATAAGTTATTTTATTATCTATTCCCCATGCAATGGTGGTCAATAATCCACATTCAGATATTTTAGGCTTTTCACCAGTATTCATTAAGATAAAGCAACCAGTTCCATAAGTGTTTTTGACATCACCAGGATTAAAACAAGTTTGACCAAATAAAGCAGCTTGTTGGTCACCAGCAATTCCAGAAATTGGAATTTCATAACCAAAGGTTTTCTTATCTGTGAATGCATTTATTCCTGAAGAAGGTTTTACTTTAGGTAATACTGACTTAGGAATATCTAAGATTTCTAATAATTCGTCATCCCATTTAAGATCATATATATTGTATATTAATGTCCTAGATGCGTTTGTATAATCTGTAATATGATATTTACCATTTGATAGTTTCCAAATAAGCCATGTATCTATTGTACCAAATCTTAAGTCATTTGATGTTACTTTTGCTTTAGCTAATTCACAGTTATCTAATATCCATCTAATTTTAGTTCCTGAAAAATATGGATTAATTAGTAATCCAGTTTTTTTCTTGAACAAATCATTATAACCTTTTTGTTCTAAATCATCACAAATATCTTTAGTTTGAGATGATTGCCAAACAATAGCTTTACAAACGGGCTCAGACGTCTTAGCATCCCACATAACAGTAGTTTCTCTTTGGTTTGTAATACCAATAGAATCAATATCTTTTAGGCTTATGTTGGCTTTTTCTAAAGCGCCATTCATACAAAAAACAACTGATTCCCAAATTTCTAAAGCATCGTGTTGAACATAACCTGCTTTAGGAAAATATTGATTAAATTCCTTACTAACAAAAGACACAATATCCCCGTTCTTGTTAAAAATAACTACTCTTGAAGATGTTGTTCCTTGATCAATTGCTAAAATATATTTTTCCATAATTATCACCGTAAATATTATACCAAATTGTGTTTTAAATTTAAACCAATAATGTTATAATTGAATTATTAATAAATAGGAGGATTTAAATGGAAAAAATTATTTTAAAAGATTATCAAGAAAATCCTATTCATGTATACTTATATCAACCAGATACAAAGATTAAAGGTATTGTTCATGTAGTACATGGTGCTTCTGAACATTTTGCTAGATATGGTCTTTTCGCTGAATTTTTAAATGCCAATGGGTATTTAGTTATTGGTTGTGATTTTTTAGGACATGGATTATCAACTGAAACATTAGATTATGTTCATTTCGCCGATAAGAATGGTGATATATTAGCATATGAATCTGTTGTTTTAGTTAAAGAGTACATTGAAGAAAACTATAAAGATTATGATGTTTTTCTTATCGGTCATTCAATGGGTAGTTTCTTAGCTAGAAAACTAATTCTAGATTTTCCGAATTTTTACAAGAAGGCAGTTATCTCAGGTACAGCTTTTTCACCAAAGATAGTTGTTGCGATGGGAAGCTTCTTAATTAAAGTTATTAAATTATTCAAGGGACCAAAATATGTATCAAAATTGATACAAAATATGGCTATTGATGCTAATCCAAACAAAATGCGTAAAGATGGAATTATTAGCGGTATTGATGAAGAATGGTTAACAAGAGACACAGAAATTCAACAATATTACAAGAATTCTAATATGTGTGGTCAACCATTTACAATTCAAGCTAACTTAGATATGTTCCAATGGGTAAAATTTGTTGACAATAAGAAAAACATAAATAGTGGTAATAAAGAAATGCCTTTATACTTTATGTCTGGTAACAATGATCCATTGAGTAACTATGGTGAAGATATCAAGAAGCTACTTAAAGTTATGCAAGATTTAGGTTATAAAGACGTTCAAATGAAATTATTCCCTGAATGCCGTCATGAAATTCTTAACGAATTAATTAAAGATGAAGTATATAAAGAAATGTTAGATTTTATAAAAGCCAAATAAAAGCCATCGTTGATGGCTTTTTTTATGCATCAATTTTCTCTTATTTAATTATAGAAAAAGTCTAGAAAATCTAGACTTCATCTTGATATATTTTTATATCTTTAATTATATATTCAACTGGAAAAATATTATCATCTACTCTCCCACCAAATTTACCGCCAATCGCTAAGTTAATCAGTAAGAAGTAAGGATGGTCAAAAGGCCAACCTCTATATGTTTGATCGGATTTATCAAATTTTGAATATTTAACTATTATTTTATCATCAATATAATAAGTAATACTATCTTGATTCCAATCTATCGAATATGTATGAAACTCATCAGTAGCTCCTTGAATGATTTTCTCATGGTAAAAAGGATCTCCTTTTAAATGATTATAAGCTTCAGTGTGTAAACATAAGAAGATATTGTCTTCGTTTCTTCCAACATGTTCCATAATATCTATTTCGCCACTTTTAGGCCAATGACCATATAATTCACTTTCACTCATCATCCATAAAGCTGGCCAAGTTCCTAATCCTTTAGGTACTTTAGCTACTATATCAATTTTTCCATACTTGAAAGAAAACTTGTGTTTTGTATCGATTCTTGAGCTTCTATAAATACCATCCTTGAAGGTAGCTCTAATAACTAACCCATCTCTAAAAAATAGATTCTCTTCACTATCAACATAATGTTGAAGTTCGTTATTAGACCATTTGTCTCCTACGGCTACATTCCAAACGTTTGTATCCAAAGACGTGTCATTTTTGAAATCAAAATGTTTTATAAGTTTTTTCATATCTTCCTTGTTGTTTCCCCTTCAAAAATACTAGTTTCTATTTCGAAAGTTTTCCCTCGCAGAGTTTGTTTTTTTACTTTAATCATAGCAAGAATTTTTTTAGCTGCCATTTTACCCATTTCCTCAGTATCTTGTTTCACTGAAGTAAGCAAAGGACTAATAAGTAATCCTGCATCTATACCATCAAAACCTATTATTGAGTAATCTCTTGGCACCTTTTTACCATGCCTTTTAATTGCTTGCATGGCACCAATAGCTAACATGTCTGAAGCACAGACGATAGCTGTTGGTTGGTCTTTAAGTTTTAGCACTTGATTCATTGCATTAAAACCATCTTCTTTACTGAATAATTCACCATTTATTAGATACTCTTCAGGCACGCTTAGTCCATGTTCCGCCATTGTTTGAAGGAAATATGCTTTTCTTAAATCCCCAATATAAGTATCTGTTGATCCATGGATATTAGCAATCTTTTTGTGATTCAAGTTTATGAGATATTCAACTGATTCTTTAACGCCAGTTCTATTATTAGAAGTAATATTACAATTACTTGGATGATGAAAATCAATCATTACGACTGGTAAAGAACTTTTGTATAACTCCATCATTTGTTCAGAGTTAAACTCAGCACATAAAACAAGGATTGCATCTACTTGTTTTCGTACACTATGTTGATAATAAGAGCCATTATTTCCGTTATTTGAATATTTAGATAGGAACATAATATCATATCCTAGTTTTTCTACTTCGGTTTTAAAAGCATCTAATATTTTTGAGAATAATGGATGTTGGAGACCAACGCCGGTAATCTCTTCAAATATAATACCAATTGTATAGGATTTTTTACTTACAAGTCCTTGAGCTTGTGCGTTCGGAATATATCCCATTTCCTTACACACTTTTTTTATGTGTTTTTTAGTACTTGTAGCAATATCAGGATAATTATTTAAAGCCTTTGATACTGTAGTAATACTAAATCCTGTAACCTTAGAAATATCTTTAATTGTAACCAATTAACTCACCTTCTCAAATTCAAAATAATTTAAGTTAAATCCGCCAATACTTGCTTTTACTTTGAAGGTATAAACCCCTTCTTGTAAGGTAAATGTTTGACTTGTTACACTTTCCCATATTTGCCAACCACCAGTTATAGGTAGTGGTGTTGTAGCTAGTGCTAAAGAACTTTTTCCATAAAGTTTAATTTCACCGGATTCGTCTAAACTCGCTACTCTATATGTAATCTGATATGTTCCAGTTTCTTCAACTAATAACTTATATTCCATGTAATCATTATTGTCAATCCAACCAACATTTTGTCCACCACCGATATCTGTACAAGTTTCTCGAACAACTCCAGATTGGAAAACATAGCTTTCTGCTTCAATCCTACCTAGGTTTGATCTAATACTGTCAGTGCTTATATTTAAGGTTTCTTCGGTTGACTTATTTCCAGCAAAATCTACGGATACAACATCTATCCGATAAGCTGTGCTAGGTAGTAAATCTGTGATTTCAAATGCATTTAATGACGTCGCCCCAACTAGAGAATAATCTACATAGACTTCATATTCTTTTACCATAATATCATCAGTTGCTTTATCCCAGTAAATTTTTAGTGATTCAGATCCGCTTTTTAGAGTTGAAAGGTCTGAGACTGGATTTGGTGCCTCTTGGTCCATACCAGCATAATCCTTTTGATATACTCGTACATAGTCAACTTCCAAAGTCGTTGGAAATGCAGTAGGATCAACACCTTCGATTCCGCCCCAGTTTCCGCCAACTGCTATATTTAATAACAAATGGAATCTTTGATCAAATGGCCAAGCATCTGAGTTTTCAATATCAATATTGACAAGAGGATTATATCCAAATGTTCCATAATTAACACCATCAATAAAAACTTTTATTGAACCCGGTTCCCATTCTATTTCATAAACATGAAATGCAGTTTCGGCATCATCTACAGTTTTAGAAAAACCAATTTGATTACCAATAGCTCCATTACGAGCTCCTGTGTGTAGTGTTCCATGAACATTACCTGGATCAAATCCAACATATTCCATAATATCTATTTCACCACTATCAGGCCATCCACCATATGACCAATCTGTTGGCAACATCCAAATCGCAGGCCATGTTCCTGTTCCTGATGGTAATTTAGCTTTAACTTGGATTTTTCCGTATAACCATTCACCTTTGTATTTGGTGATTAATCTTGCTGAGGTATACTCATTACCACTATAACTTTCTTTAATAGCAGTAATTTTTAATGTTCCATCGCTTACGCTGGCGTTGTCTAAGTCGTCGCGAGTATAGTATTGCAACTCGTTATTACCCCAACCTGAACCGCCAACATCATAGTTCCACTTATCTGTGTCCGGTAATCCTTCATAATCGAATTCATCGCACCATACTGGTTGCCAATCATCGATATTATTGAGTATCTCACAATCATCAGGTACTAATGAACGATCATCATATACGAATTCTGTAGTATTTAATTGAGTTGTTTGTTCTGTTGTTTCTTCAGTTGATTGTAATGTTGTGGTGGTGTCACTTAAAGTGACTTCATTACAGCTTACTAATCCTATAATCAGAAGCATCATAAACAATATACTTAATTTTTTCATAAATTTATTCTCCTGTAATTCCTGTTCTATCAATACTTTCAACAAAGTGACGTTGGAAAATAAAGTAAACAATTAATAATGGTAGTAAAGTTAATACATTACCTGCAAGTTTAACTGCTTGCATTAATTCTCTTGCTCTACTTCCCTCTGGATAGATTGAAGTATAATTATTAATAAATTGATTTACTCTTAATGGTAGTGTTAACATATCACTTCCACTTAGGAATAATCCAGCAAGGTATGTTTCGTTATAATACCATACCAAACTAAATAAGAAAACGATAATGATAGATGGAACAGCCAGTGGTAATGCAATTTTTGTAAAGATTTTAAAATTACTAGCTCCATCTAATTGAGCTGATTCTTCTAATGATTTTGGAATCATTTTAAAGAATTGATAGAAAATTAATATAAATATCGCACCATTCAATCCTTGTCCAAGAATTGCGGGATAGATAAAGGCTTTAATAGATCCTAATAATCCATATTGCGAATACATTCTAAATGTAGGCAACATTGTGATTTGTGGAGGAATAATAAATGTAATGATCATTAAAACAAATAATAATTTTTTTAATGGGAAATTATACCTAGCAAATCCATATCCAATAATTGCACTTGATACAGTTGCTGATAATGCAGGTAAAACAGATAGGATAACGGCATCTTTCAATGCGTTTAGGTATCCAATGTCATTCCAAACAATCTTGTAATTTTCCCAGTTTAGTGATGACGGAATCCATTTTACAGATACATTAATGATATCTTCAACTGTCATAAAACTGTTGGTTATCATATAAAGTACTGGATATAGATATATATAACCTAAACTGATTAATAAAGTGTAGATTAAAATCTTAAATAAAATACCATCTGTGAATTTCATTCCGACAAGCAGTTTTTTAAATTTTATTCTTAACTGTTTAAAGTCTCTTGCTTTTATTAAACCAAATACTTCTTTATTAAAAGCTTTGACTCTTTTAAATAGTTTCATCGTCTTGACCTCCTCTTGATATTAAGGAGTCCAACATATAACCCAATGATTAATACCATCGCTAGGAAGTAAATCCATGATAAAGCTGCACTATATCCATAACCAGATGTTAATGTACCGATAGTGGATTCGCCTAGCATAACGTTCTTAATATAAATAATAACTTCGTTTAAGCTAAATACACTCATTGACACTACTGTATATACTACTGAAACAGATATTAAAGGCATAATTGATGGAAGAGTAATCTTCCAAAAAGATTCCCAAGGACTAGCACCATCAATCATTGAAGCTTCATAAATTGCTTTATCGATTTTCTGCAAACCAGCCAAGATAATCAAAATTTGAATACCCGAGAACCAAAGAACTAAAAGAATTGTTTCTAATAAGTTTTGAATTGGGGCTGCGATAAAATCTCCTACATTACTTAAGATAAGGGAGACAATATCATAATTATTTATGGAAGGCAAAGTTGTTGCCCCTTGATTAATCAACTCACCAATAATTGGTCCTGAGGAAATAATAACTGGCAAGAAGAATATTGTTCTCCATACACCTTTTCCTTTAACATCTTGGTTAATAAGCATCGCAATAATAAGAGCGAACACTAATACTACTGGTACGTTAATTAAAGTATTCATTGCGTATTTAAGCAATATTTCCACAAAATATGGATCTTGAATAAAAGCGGCCTTAAAGTTGTTGATAGCCTCGAAATGCATTTGAATTTGTGCACCATCTAACCTAACTTTAAAGAAACTTAAAAACAAACTATAGAATACGGGATATAATGAGAAAACAAGGTATCCCACAATCCAAAGTAAGATAAATGCATATCCAGTCATCGCCGCACGGCGCTTATTCGTTATCTTAAATTTTAAGAAGCTAAATAGGATTAAATGTGAATGTGTAAATCTAATTAAAAAATTATGTGTTAATGCATGCCCTATATCATCTAAAATAACGGATACTTTATTTGTATAGAAGTTTCCTAATTTCGATAATAATTTTTTCATCAAGCAACACCTCCTACATAATAATCCATCGCAGGAATTGTTACAGCCCCTGTTGTAAAATCACTAGATGTGTAATTAATAAAAATATCCACACCATTAGAATAAGTTACTTGAACAACACCAAAGTCTAATACTAAACGACTAGTAATATACTCACCATTCACATATTTTAAGGCATTATTTATGTAGTCATATTCGCTTGTTATCGTATCTTTCCATAGATCAAATTCAGTTGTAAAGTATCTCTTTAAATCTGTGTCTTTCAATTTTGATGACGGTTCATAGGTTAAAACATAAGCAGGATTCATACCAAAATCTATTATGTTTAGAATTGTTTCTTTTCCTAAACTGTTATAGTTCAAATACGATGCATACATATCAATACTACCTTTAAGCACTACCTGTAATAGTGGTACTATATCATCATAGTATTTCAATTGTGAATTATATAGTGGGGCTTCATAGAAGCCGTTTGCGTATTTATATGCATAACTATATGGATACATGTAATGTCCGATTTCTGAATATTGTTCCATAGCCATAACGTACTCATTATAACTATCACTTCTAAAGAAATAATCTCCATTAGCATAGTAAGACATTAGATTATTACCCAACGATTCAAATAAAACACCAACATTATCTTTAAGATAATCATCAAAATCATCATCTGCCATTTCTTTTGTTACAAATGGATATAATACAAAGAATTCCGGATGAATAAGCCTATCAAATGAGGCTTCTATCTTAAATTTGTTTGTTCCTTTAGCTACATCACTGGCATAACTAATACTATCAGTACTTCCTGATGCAAAAACGTAATTATTAAGTAAGATAACAGAGTTTTCTTGATTGATATAATCAAACAAATTACGGAATGCTCTGTTAGAGCCTAATTTGTTTTCGAAATCAAGATTACTTGGTAATTCACCACTGTATCCATCATTGTTCCAACCCATTAATCCTACACTTTGATTGATTAGTCCTTGTTCTAAGAAATAATTATACATCTGCATTACTTGCTCTACTGAAGTCATCTCAACTACAGAATTACCAAAGAGCGATGCTTCTGAATCACTCATCAAGTAATTTAAGAAAATATCGATATCTCCAGATTTATCATGTTGTTCTAATATTTCTTGCGTTTCTAAGTGATTTCTATAATTTTTACCAATACCAACATAATTAGCGTCGGCACCATTTAAAAAGTTATAAACAATATCAATGTCTTCGAAGCTGCTCTGAATGAGCTTTAAAGCCCCTCCAGTGCCGTCACTGTTAAAGCTTTGACGATATACCTGTTGCACATCGAACTTAGGGAAAATAACGTTGTAAGGCAAATTATGAGCGCCATTTGGATAAGCAAATAATCTTGAATTATAATCTCCGCCTTCAATAATTGCTACATACCCATTTTGGTTTACACCATGAACCGCACCAAATATTGGCATAGATAAAGGATAGTTAGTAACGGAAAGTTTAAAGTCATCTAACCCCATATTTTGTCCATAGAATCTTTCTTCAAACGGCGCTTTGAATTGGCCTTGATTGTCTTCATATCTAATTAAGGCTCCAGCTCCATCAGGAATTACCATATATCCAGGAATTTCATCCATTTCTGTAGCTCCTAAACCAGGGAACAATATAATTGATGTCAGTACTATTTCTTCTGGTTTTTCTTCTTGAATGGAATTGATTGGAATAAACGCTTCAATACCTTGTTCTGTTAACCTGACTTCTAAATCAAAAGAAGCGTTGATATCGGTATAACCCATTTCAATCATTTCTTCTAAGGTGAAATCACCTTCCAAGTAACGATCATAAAATCTTTTACAGTTTCTAGTAGCACAGTATCCACCTAAATCAAGTGATAAGTTGATGCCACCTTCTACTAATTCTTGTTCAGCAGTAAAAGCGATATCGCTAATACCTACATTTTCTTCAATGAACATGTCTTTTGCTAGCACAACATATTCAATACCAATTCCTGAGCCTAATAAACCAGTATAAGAACCAGCATTTGGACTATCAATGGCGGTTGACCATACGTAATTAGTCGCTTTATCCAATATTTTAAATGAAATAATTTCTTCATTGAAATACAACTTGAATAAATTATTTTCTGCAATTAATTCATCATCACGATCATCAATTTCAATAAATAGATCCGGATCTACTAAGCTTAAATCATCAGGCTTTGTATATCTTGAGGATGCAAGTTTTGCATCTTCAATAAATTCATAGTTTTCAAAATCGTAGTCACTAACTAGAGTAACATCTAATTGGATTGCTTTTACAGTTGTAAAAAATACTAACGAAAGTGTTAATACTAATATCATCTTTTTAATTAAATTAGACACGAGCGACCACCTCCATTACAATATCTCGAATTAGATTCACTAACTCACTTAACAAGATATAGATAATAATTGAACTAAGCAATAACATAATCATAGTAAAGAATGAGATAAAGATAGATCCAATCGTTTCCTTAACACCATAATAATGCGTTTCCTTTACCATAATAAAGAAGTAAATGAATGTAGCTAATACACCCACAAACATAATAGCATTAATTATAAACTCTTCATTGTAGGTTAATACCTGAGAAAGAATAGTAATAATTGGTAATACTATAACTAGTGGAGTTATGCTATATACGGTTGTAATATATACATCTTTAAATCTACCTTCACCTTCACGGATTGAACTAACTAATGTGTTAGATATAACCCACAGGAATAAAGGCAAGAATATTTTTAATGCTTCTTCTAAGATATTGATATCTGCAATAACTCGATAATTAAATAAGAATCCAAATTCATAAACATAGATTAAATAAATTAAGAAATAAATTATTAAGAGAATAGTTGCTGATAACATTCCAGCACGATTCTTTCGTTTGATCTCATAGGACCCATCCGCCGGATTTTTTAGATATTGAAATACAAAAAGCATTTCATCTATAATCTTAACTTTTTTTCTGAATTTGGTAAAACGTTTTTTGAGAGGCCTAGTGAAACGCCTTGAGAAATGAACTCGCATATCAACAAAGTATACAACCATTAAACCAAAAACAATAATTAAGATAGTCTCCACGTTTGTTAATAACCAAGCATTTCTAACTTCCCAATAAGAATCACTATATCCAGCTCTATCATAAGAAATATAATATTCCTCTAAAGCATCTTCATATTCACCAACACTGAAATAGGCATTACCTAAACCAGAGTGAGCCAAATCGAATAAGTCATTCATTTTAAGTACTTCTTCCCACGGTTCTTTACTTTCAGCATATAACCCATCTTGATAAAGGTCTAATGCTGAATGAACTAAGGTCGAGAATTTAGTTGGGATAAAGATTTGTAATTCCTGATTCGCTGAATCAAGAACATAAATATTATAATTATCATCTACAGCTATTGCTGAAGGAATGTTAAATAATCCTTTGATTTGATTAGATACATCTTGTCCACCGAAATTAAATAAAAGATTCCCTTCGATATCATACTCTGAAATGTATCCAGACTTGCTAATCACATAGATGTTTCCAATCGGTCCAACATAGATATCAACTAAATCTAATTCGTTTAACATTTCTGGTAAAAGATTATCCCCACTAATGTTTAATCTCTTCACACCATAGCCTTCTACACCTAAACTTGTTGTATGTATTAGACCACGGTCATCAATCGCTAGATTCGAAATCTCTTGTGGAGATATGTTAAATAGATTCGCTCTTTGTTCGTCAGTAAAGAATGTATACTGGAGAATCGTTCTAAAAGATGGCGTGATGGTATTCGTTCCAAAATATCCAAAGAACTCGCCACTATTTGAGTACTGCATTAACCCTTTCGAGCCATTATTAAGAACATACACGTTACCACGTGAATCACTTACAATCTTGCGAGGGTTATATTCATCATCTCCATAAAGAGGTGAATCTGGTTTTGAATATTCAAAAAGGATATTTCCATCTGCATCAAGTTTATATGCTTTGTGAGCATCCCTATCCGCAACATAGATTTCTCCATCATCGTTCACATAAATACCTGTAGGATTTATTAAGAAGTCAGAACCTAAAACCTCTAAATCATCATTAGCTAAATTAAACTTAATAATTTTCCCGTTGTCATTAATTGTATTTGTTGAAGCGATGTATACGTAATTATTATTATCAATATATATGTCATTTGGTGTATCTAAAGCTTCACCATATACACTATCATTTTCTGATAAGGCAATATATGCTGTTTGCGTTCTAACATATTCACCATTACTACTTGTATAAGTATCATATCTTACTCCTGACTCCGCATTTACTACCGTACCGAGGGTAACAAATACTAGAAGTGATACAACAATTACACTTAAAAACTTCTTCATTATTTAATACCTGAATGAGCCATAGTATTCATAACTTTTGATTGCAAGAATATGAAGATAACAATATTCGGTACGAATGTTATCAAACTGGCTGCGGCCATAATCCCTTGTCCAGCTACAGTGTTACCGGTTCTAGATGCTAAAGTTGAGAAATAGAAAGCTAAAGTTTTCATTCTCTCATCATTCACATATAAGGATGAACCACTGGTATCATTCCATAATAATTGGAAAGACAAAATACCTACTGTAGCGATTGCAGGTGCTATAATTGGAACAATAATCTTTAAGAAAATTTCCATTTCACTAGCGCCATCAATCTTAGCTGATTCAATCAACTCATTAGGTGTTTGGTCAATAAACTGTTTCACCAAGAATAATCCAACTGGCATAGCGATTAACGGTAAGATTAAAACAGAATAAGTATCAATCAGGCCGGTGTTAGCTATAACTAAATACCTCGGAATTGTTACCGCAATTGGTACAAACATCAGAGCTATCGTATTAATTTCAAATAACACTTTCTTCCCTTTGAATTTCAATTTACTTAATGCATAAGCAGCCATTGAAGTGAACATAACACTTAAGAACACGCCAAAAACAGTTACGATTATACTATTGAATAGGTATCTACTAAAAGGAATCCCAGAATCACTAGCTATTGAAACCAAGTCTCTAAAATTCTGAAGAGTAGGTACTCTTACAAAGAATCTTGGTGGGTAAGCAAATAACTCATTTGCTGGTTTAAATGCGTGTGAGATTATAAATAAAATTGGTAATGCAATAAATAATGCCATCGGGATTAAAATCAGGAAGAATTTTATTTGTGATTTATGAAATCTTGATGGATTTATTTTTGTTCCACTAAAACTTGCCATAATCTACCCCCTAATCCCTTTCTCCGAGTAATTTGAAAGTAGCTCTACTGATTGCATAAACTAATAGCAATAGTACAACACTTATTGCAGATGCATATCCCATTAAAAATCGAATAAATCCAAAGTCCTCAATATGGTTTACTATAAGTTGACCTGAATATTGAGGCGTTGGATTTCCTCCAGAAAGCATAACGCCTATCGCTCCAGCCTGGAAGGTTCCAACCACCGCCATAACAGCTCCAAAGAGCATCTGCGGCTTCATAGATGGGATTGTTATATAAAAGATTTCTTGCCAACGGTTTTTTAAACCATCAACATAAGCAGCTTCATATAAGGATTGATCAATATTAAGAATCCCAGCTAACATAGCTAAGAAACCAACACCCATACTACCCCATAAAGAAACTAATATCATAATATTCATTAAATGATCAGGTGATGTTAAGAACTGAATAGGTTCTTGTACCAACCCAATTTGTAATAATATACTGTTCAGATATCCGGTGGAGTCACCACTGAATAAAACTGTCCAAACAACAGCCATAGCTATACCTGCAGTCATTGATGGACTATATAATATAATAGCTAATATAGTTCTTGGTTTTTTAGGAACTTGTGCAAGTAACCATGCAAGCAAGAAACTCATGAAAAACCCTACAGGACCTACAATAAACGCAAATTTAATTGTATTAGGTAATACATACTGCATGAATACTTCATCTCTAGTTATTAATTCAATATAGTTTCTTAAGCTAATGAAATCTGGAGTTTCAATTGTATTAAAGTAAGTGAAACTTAATCCCATAGCTATCAAAATAGGAATGATAATGAATACAACAAAAAGAACAACATATGGTAAAAGGAACCAAATAGGTCTATTAATTTTCCTAATCATCAGAATCATGCTCCTTTAACCAATAGTCTATGTTATAGATCGTTGGAACGTTGTAATCCCTCTGAATCACACCGTCAATTACATAATCAAATTCTTCCATTTTATAACGAATTTCTCTATTTGACGTTTTAACTGCTTCATCCAATGTAACCCTCGGATTCGCATCGTCAAAGACGATAGTATTCCATGCGTTACTTATTTCTCTTTCTACCATATATGAACCAGGAATTCTTGAAGCTTCCATTGCATATTTCCATTGTTCAAGAATAACTTCTTTATGTTTTGTAGGTAATGGAAGTGATTCAAAAGCTTCTAAATTGGCCGTATTCCATAAATATGCAGTTCCATATGTAGTTTGTAATCTTTGAGCAAAATTAGATTGTACATCTGTACTCATCCACCAACTCAAAAAGTCCCATGATTCTTGTTGAAGTTCACTTCCACTTAGAATCATTGACGCTTGAGCACCACTAGCTGCCCATCTTGAAACTTCTCCTGTTTCTTCATTTAATACACCAGGGTGAGGTGCTATATCCCATTTTCCTGCTATCTCAGGAGCAGCTACCGTAAGTTGTAGGTAAGTTCCTAAGTCACTAATCCCTATTGGTAAAGTTCCATAGCGAAAATGATTAAAGAAATTCGGTATTTCTTTTGGTAAATTGTAGACTGTAAATAACTCAGTCATTAAATTGATACCTTCTAAACTTTCTTCAGAGTTAATAATTGTAGACATACCATCATCAGAGAATAAGCTTCCTCCAAATTGATATATGAAAGGAATGGTTGCTACAAATGGTTTAAATCCTTTAAAAGCCGCTAAAGGTTCATAATAATTCATTCCATACCTTTGAAGCTCAGGTAAAATATCTATTACGTCCTCCCAAGTATCTGGAACAGGTAAATTCAATGATTCAAAAATATCAGTACGGTAGTATGTAACCCAAAAATTCTGAGTCTCAGGTATACCATAAACGCCTTCTTCAAAAGCGTATGGAATTATGACACCAGGACTAAATTTAGTGATCAAATCACCATATCCTTCAAACTGTCTTAAATCTACAGAAGCCCCACGAATAGCAAATTCATATGGTATCCAGTGATTTACGCCTAAAGCTACATCAGGACTGTAATTAGTTGAGTTAGCTAAAATTAATTTGTTTTCATCTGGCATGATTGACAGTTTCACTTCAATATTGGTGTTTCGAGTAAAATCATTATCAATCATGGTTTGCATAATTTCAATATATTGTCTTGGATGATTAACCCAAACCTCAATTACTCCTTCAGGTACATCTGTAACAGCGTAATCGCTAGTTGTAAATGATATGAAGAAACGTTTTATTGATTCCCAACTTCTAATAAACATGTTTGCTTGTGGCGCTGGTAACTTTTCTTCGCCTGTAAGATAAATTGCTTCAAAATCTAATCCATTTTCTAACAATCCTTGAACTGTTGCACCTAAGAATTGAGAAGCTGAACTCGAGCCATCAGCTAATAGAACCATTTTGTTTGGAATATCATCAACATCTTCTCTTAAATCTTCTAGCTGATCAATGGCTAAACTTATATTTGTAAGTTGCCCTGGATTAGTTTGATGAGAATATTTGCTTAATTCTTCAAAAACATCTTCCAATACGGCAATCCATCCATCAAATCTTGTTTCAATATCAGGTATGTAATCTACTAAATCCCATGTACGGTATTTATCAGATGTATTACCAGTCAATTTTTTAATTTCTAAGCTTAGAGCATTAATTTCATCCATAACACCAATAATAGCTTCGTACGCATTTCTATATGGATCTAGGACTACTCTAAAAGCAACAGTGTGTGTTCCTTCAGTAAGATAAAACTTATAATTTTCGTCTCCGTTATTTAATATCAAATTTTCATATGTTGAAGTATAACTAAAAGGATAGTTTCTTACCTCGTCAAAAGGCACTTCACCATCAATCTGTATTTCTCTAAATACAGGCATTTGCATTAAATAATCTTGGCGATATTTTAAGGCTAAATTATAGTAACCTGTTTCAGGCACTTCTAATTCATAAATGATTTCATCGTTTCCTTGTCTGAAACTGTACCCATTAATTGAATTCAATCTTAGATATTGTGTATTATAAGAAGTCGCAGAAGGATCTCTTTCACTATCCAAAGTAATGGAAGGACTGGTTTTATATAATAAATTTTCAGCACCCTTGATTACTTGACCACTTGCCATAACACCAGTGTTACCGGCTAAATACTCTTCATATGACATGAGTGATTCAATTGATTTAATATATAATTTTCCTAACAATATTTCTCCAGCTAAGCACTCTAGTTTAATTGTATTTGAACCACTTACTAACTCAAACTTCAAATCATCTGAATTAAGAGCGGTTGAATCTCTTAAAGGTGTTTCAACTCTCCATTGATTATCTTTTAATGAATTTGGTAATATTTCATTACCATATCTATCTTTTTGAAATGTTGCAGATTCAAATTTCCAATAGGTAGGAAGTTTTATTACTTTTGCTTCTTCATATTGGAATTCTGAATTAATCGACAAAGAAATTTCATTTGGTAAGATATTATCCGAAACATCAAGTTGGTCAATTAGAATGTTATATGCGCCAAGAAGAGTTATATCCACATCAAATTCAATAGAATCTCCTTCTTTTAAACGAATGATATTTCCATCGTAGTTAAAAGAGTCACCATCTATAAAAACATCAGACATACCTTCAGCATTCACAGCAACTGATGTATCTACAGTTACATCATCCCAAGTTTTGGAAACCTGACTATATGAATCTAAATTAAAATTCTGTACATCTATTGAATATGGATCAACATCTATATAATCAACATTAGAGTACTTTGTGAAAGATAACACAATCAGCACTACAATAGCCACTATAAACGCTAGAATATACCATTTCCTATTTATTTGCTTAAATTTTTCAAGCATATATTTACCTCTTTCGTAAAAAAAATAAAGGCAAGTCATCTTGTAGTATATAATTTTTTAAGTTTATATCATACATGAGCTTGCCTTAAATTCTATTTTTTATTCTTCTTCGTCTTGGCCAATTTGTGCCATTGCATCAGCAACCAATTGATTTAATTTAGTTTCCCACTCTGAAGCAAATACTTCAGGAGTAACTAACCCCTCACCAATTTTAGTCAAGTAATCATTTTCTTCATTAGTCACCCATTCCCAGAATGCTTTATATCCTGGCAACCATTTGTCAACATCAGGTTTTGAGTATTCTAATAAATCAATGCTTTCTTGTAACCCTTCTACATAGTATGTGAAATCTTCTGCAGCAGTCCATACTTCTGGATAATTAGCGATTGGGTAACGGTCAAGGATGTTAATTTCATTTTCTTCCATTATTTCAAGTCTTTTCAACCAACCTTCTCTACCAAAAGTCATCCATTTAGCTAAAAGATATGCTTCTTTAGGATTAGCTGTTTGTGAAGAAACACATGTGAAGTCAAGAATTGTTGGTGGAAATTGACCTGCAGCCCCACCTGGGTAAGGCCAAAATCCTACTTCAATGTTTCTTTGATCATACATATCATCGACCATCCACAAATTCCATGAACCATCAATTTTCATTCCGATTAGTCCATCATACCATGGCCATTCAACGCCAAGATTATCTAATTCTTCAGGTGTATAGTTACCAACAACATCTTGAGCTTGTAGGCTTAATTTAGCGTTATAAGCGTCAATCCAAGCTTCACTAGTGAAATTGAATTGTGTACCATCCCAAGTTTGGTATCCAACGTCTGCAAAATCTTGAGTAGGGAAAGTCGATTCAAAATCAAGTTGTCCATACCAAGGATCAATACCAAATACGCTATCACTTAATCCAGCTTGTCTAATTTCGATTGCTAAGTCAATAAATTCGTTATAGTTCCAATCTTTATCTGGTAAAGGAATATTGTATGTTTCAAATAATGTGATGTTAATATAAATTCCTTTAATAAATTGGAATGATGGAATTCCTAATCTCAATCCATTATATATAGCTGTTTCTTTAATGTTTGGATATATATATTGTGTATCTGGATCCATATCAAAATATTCAGCAACGTCTAATAACATCCCGTTGTAGATACCTGTAGGTACGTTATCAATTGCAAATACATCTGGTAAAATACCAGCTGCTTGTGCGTTGATTAAATTTCCTGTAAATTCAGCTCCAGAACCAGTAATATCTTGTCTTAAATCAACAGTTATATTTGGGTATTTTAACATAAATTCATTTACCAAAGCTTGATTTAATTCAGGGTCACCCCAATCTGCATAAGATAATACGATATTATCAGTTGTGATACATTCAGGTGCGAATGGATCTATCTCACAAGGATCTAATTCTTCTGTTGTAGTTCCAACAGTTTCAATTCCAGCGCTTGTAGTTACCGCTTCTGTAGTTGTGGTTTGTGTTGTAGTGTCTCCACCATTATCACAAGCTATTAAAGCAAAACTAATAACAGCAATTAGAGTAAAAGTTATAAGTTTTTTCATCATTTTTCTCCTTTAATGTTTTTTGGAAGGTAGCCTTTTTTTACAATATCTCTTAAAGACCATCCAATATTTTTTTTTGTTGATTCTTCACTTAAATTATAATTCCAGAAGAACCACCCATTTGTTGTTTCATACGCAGTTAGTAAACTGTTACCTAATGCAGTATAAAATGCATTTTTAATAAAATCATCCGTCAGTTGGTCTGATGCGTTCTTATGAACTCCTAAAGACCACTCACCTATTATCTTATCAGTATAATCAATCTGTTCCAATTCCTTATAGCGTAATGTACTTGTTTTCTCTAAAACTTCAACAGGGTTTCTTTTTGAATCATTATAAGAAAATACCTGATACATATGAGTATCTAAAATTACATTACTAAAATCATTAGTAGTAAAAAATTCTTTCCACTCATTTAACCTAAATGCATCGTGAAACACAATTACGTACTTATCATTAAGATATTTTCTTATAATTCTATAACTTTTCAAGTAAAAATCTTGAATTATAGACATATCAATATCCCATTTAGGTTCATTTAGTACTTCTATACCATAAAGACTTTTTTCGGTTTTATAATAATCAGTTAATTTTTGGATAAAGTCTAATGTTTTCTGAATATTTTCAGCTTTTGGCCAATCACAGATTCCGCTTAATCCTCCATTGTCAAAAGCGTTTTGACAACCAGAAGCAGCATGAACATCTAACAATATTTTCATATTATACTTTTCCGCCCACTTAAATGCTTGATTCACATACTCTACTGAATGAACGTAAGGATAATTATCTTCGAATAACCAATGTCCAATTGGTAGTCTAACAACGTTAAGCCCATAATCGCTTATCCATTTAAAGTCTTCTTCTGTAATAAAACTATCTCTATGTTCTTTTAAAACAACTTTTCTTGAATCTTTTAGTTTAAGTAGAAGATTATACTCATCTTCAACATCATAACCGTTATATAACTCAGGAGTCATCCATTTTTCTAGGACTAACCATCCACCTAAGTTAACACCTCTAATTTTTTTCATTAATTTTTTCCTCCAAAAGAGGGGGGGCATAGGCTTCTATGCCCCTTTAAGAAATACTCTTTAAAAAACTACTAATCGAGTATTACATTCTTATTGTTTGAATTTTTTTAATACCAAATAATTAAATATCTTTTTTTATAATAGAGTCTGCTTTATTTTCTGCAAATCTCCTTAAGCAGGATTTTCAACCGTAACAACTCTTGTAACTATTGTTACGTTTCCAGCTGAATCTTCAACTGTATAAGTTAAAGTATAATCTCCAACTGTTGTTGTATCAACAGTTCCTGTTACATTAGTTAAGTCAAGAATAATTGTGCCATCAATAAAGTCAAATGCAGACACATCAGCAAGTGGATCAAAAGTTGAATCAACATTAACTGTTACTGCTTCTATTCCTAAAAATTCAGGGGCAGCTTCAAATGGATTAAAAGTTCTATAAACAATAATATTATCCATTGTTACAACTCCACCAACTGCTGAACCAATAGCTCCTAATTCAAAGTCTAATTTACCAGTAATTCCTGTTCCGTCATATGTGAATGAAAATGCGAAAGTTTGCATTTCTGTTGTTAATGAGAATGTTTCTCTATATTCTTTCCCACCAGCAATTAATACAACATTGATATCTCTAGCAACATCTGCTTTTGCAGCAAACATAATTGTGTAAACTGCATCAGGAGTTAAAGCAATTTCTTCTTGGAATAATTGTGAATTCCAGAATTCAGTTCCCACATTAGGTATATTAACTACTAATTCTTCATTAACTACTGAGATTGTTGTGCTTGCATCAACTGACCATGTAGACCATCCTACAGTTTGATCAAATGTTCCGTTTACAACTTCAACTGCAGTAGTTCCATCAGTCATTGCGATATTATCAAATGTTACAACGCCAGCTACTGCTGAACCAATAACACCCATTTCAAAGTCAATTTTACCTATTGTTGCAGTTCCATCATATAAGAATGTGTAAGTAAATGTTTGTGATGTAGTTGTTAATGAAGCTACATATAAGTACTCTACTTTATTAGCATCAATTAATTTTAAATTAATATCTCTTGCAACATCTGCTTTTGCGTCAAATGTGATTGTATAAGTTGTTCCAGATACTAGCTCAATTCCTTCTTGGAATAATTGAATTGAATAGTTAAATCCACCTAGGGCAGATATTGTAGCTACTAATTCATCACTTACAATAGCGATATCAATGATGCCAACAGTATCCCAATCTTGAGACCATGTTGACCAACCAATATCTGATAAATCACTATTTACTACTGTTTCAGCTTGATCCAATAATAATACTTGAACATCGTCCATATATACAGTATCATCTGCTTGGCCAAATTCGAATTTTAATACATCTACGTATCCTGCATTGTCTTCATTTACTGTGAAGATAAATTCAAATGTTTGATATGCTGTAGTTAAATCAAATTCTTCGCCACCATATCCATGCCATTGATCAGCAACAGTATCTTGGAATCCAGCTACTGCACTTATAACACGTGCTGCATCTGCTTTTGCTTTGAATGAAATTTTATAAGTTTGTCCTAATTCAAATTCTATTTCTTGAGATGCTTGTAATACCCATCCTGCGTATCCCCAAGAACCAACAGTAACTACTTCAAGAACTAATTCTTCTGAAACAATTGATAATGTTCCGTCTGAATTTGGACTAGTAGATGGATCCCAATTTGCTTCATATAAATTCCATTCTGCTGGATCACCAATTGCAGCGGCAAAATCGCCGTTTACAACTAGACCAGTATCATTGAATATTAAACCAACAACAGTAACTACTCTTGTAACTACTATTTCATTTCCAGCTGAATCTTCAACTGTATAAGTTATAGTATAATCTGCAGCAGTTGTTGTATCAACAGTTCCTGTTACATTAGTTAAGTCAAGAATAATTGTGCCATCAATCAAGTCAATTACTGTGACACCATCAAGTGGATCAAATTCAGATCCGAGTTCGATTGTTACATCAGATGCTCCTAATAATTCAGGATCAGCTTCAAATGGATTAAAAGTTCTATAAACAATAATATTATCCATTGTTACAACTGCGGCTACTGAAGCCGAGCTGATTGCACCGAATTCAAAGTCTAATTTACCAGTAGTTGCTGTTCCATCATATGTGAATGAAAATGCGAAAGTTTGCATTTCAGTTGTTAATGAGAATGTTTCTCTATATTCATTCCCACCAGCTATTAATACAACATTCATATCTCTAGCAACATCTGCTTTTGCAGCAAACATAATTGTGTAAACTGCATCAGGAGTTAAAGCAATTCCTTCTTGGAATAATTGTGAATTCCAGAATTCAGTTCCCACATTAGGTATATTAACTACTAATTCTTCATTAACTACTGAGATTGTTGTGCTTGCATCAACTGACCATGTAGACCATCCTACAGTTTGATCAAATGTTCCGTTTACAACTTCAACTGCAGTAGTTCCATCAGTCATTGCGATATTATCAAATGTTACAACGCCAGCTACTGCTGAACCAATAACACCCATTTCAAAGTCAATTTTACCTATTGTTGCAGTTCCATCATATAAGAATGTGTAAGTAAATGTTTGTGATGTAGTTGTTAATGAAGCTACATATAAGTACTCTACTTTATTAGCATCAATTAATTTTAAATTAATATCTCTTGCAACATCTGCTTTTGCGTCAAATGTGATTGTATAAGTTGTTCCAGATACTAATTCAATTCCTTCTTGGAATAATTGAATTGAATAGTTAAATCCACCTAAGGCAGATATTGTAGCTACTAATTCATCACTTACAATAGCAATATCAATGATGCCAACAGTATCCCAATCTTGTGACCATGTTGACCAACCAATATCTGATAAATCACTGTTTTGTACACCTTCAGGTTGATCTAATAACAATACTTGAACATCGTCCATATATACAGTATCAGCTGCTTGTCCAAATTCGAATTTTAATACATCTAAGTATTCTGCATTATCTTCATTTACTGTGAAGATAAATTCAAATGTTTGATATGCTGTAGTTAAATCGAATTCTTCGCCACCGTATCCATGCCATTGATCAGCAACAGTATCTTGGAATCCAGCTACTGCACTTATAACACGTGCTGCATCTGCTTTTGCTTT
>Ga0307990_1000930_pt1 | contig 25081 bp, 23 predicted proteins | sample EllFjometagen129_FD_203168 | JGI IMG/M metagenome (GOLD analysis project Ga0307990, IMG submission 203168) | Marine microbial communities from Ellis Fjord, Antarctic Ocean - #129 | ecosystem: Environmental > Aquatic > Marine > Unclassified | place: Southern Ocean | collected 2014-10-08
TGAACTGCTGGATAAAGCTGTTTCCAGTAATTTTATTAATGATACAAGATTTGCTGAAATGCTGACAGAAGAGCTGATAAGAAACTCTAAAAGCAAAATAGTGATCAAGAATAAACTTTATGGAAAGAAAATAGATAAGGAAATCATTACAGATATTCTTCAAAAGAAATTCAATTCCCAAACAGCAAATGAGATATTAGAAATAAATATAGAAAAAGCAAAAATAAGATTTTCCAGATTCAGCGAAAAAGTTCGTAATGAAAAAATATTAAACTACTTGACGCGTAAAGGTTTTGCATATTGGAAAGTAAAGGATAAACTGGAGGATTAAATATGGGAGATATTAAAAAGGTCAAATATTCTTATGATCAACTGCACGGCTTAGTTAAAAAAATATCTGATGATATTACGAGTAGTGGGATCAATATAGATATAGTAATTGGAATTGCTACAGGCGGCTGGATACCGGCAAGAATTCTGCGTACATTTCTTCCACATGACGGAAGATTCCCTAAACCTCTCTACTCAATTGGAATAATTAATTACGATAGTGAAGATAATCTGCTTAACAATCCCACAATTGTGCAGGACCTCCCTGTAAATATCGGTTTTCATAGTAAAAATATCCTCCTTGTTGACGAAGTGGCTGATTCAGGCGGTACTTTCTTAAAAGCTAAAGAATATATTGAAGAACTAGCTCCTAATAATTTATATACAGCTGTTATTCATCTTAAAGATCAAAGTAAATTCAAACCCGATTTTGTTGGTGAAAATGCAGGAAATAATTGGATCATTTATCCCTGGGATGTGAAATAATTTAGTATTGAATATTCTTCGTTTGTGTTATCCTGAGCCCTTCGACAAGATCAAAACAGGCTCAACCGAAGGATAAGAAAGAAGAAGCAATTTAAGGATTAGAAGATGAAAAAAGAAAAAATAGTCACAGTTTCAAATATCGTTAGTCACTTACATGGAATAGCCAATCCATCCTTAGCTTATGAGTGGGACAATGTTGGCTTTCAGCTTGGTGATGGGAACCAAGAAGTAAAGAAAATATTATTAAGTTTGGATGTCACTGAAAATGCGATTGATAAAGCTATTAAAGAGAATGTTGATCTGATTATTTCGCATCATCCCTTTATCTTTAAACCAATTATTAAGATCACAAATCCGCTTTATCTCAAGCTTATTAAGAATGATATTTCTGTATTTTGTGCTCATTCAAATCTTGATGTTATCAAGAAAGGCGTAAATTCTGCTTTAGCAGCTAAACTTGATCTAAACAATGTTAAATTTCTCTCAGCTGAATCGGGAGCGACAGTTTATCAAGTTGCAGTTTACGTTCCATCCGGCAGTATGGTGAAAGTTGCAGATGCGGTATTTTCTTCCGGTGCCGGTGTAATTGGAAATTATACAAATTGTATGAATGACTATGAGGTTAGCGGTCAATTCATGCCTGGTGAGGACAGTAATCCGATCTTAGGATCAACCGATAAACTGGAAAAAGTTGTTGAACGTAAACTTGAATTCTTTGTTGATTCATTCAAATTAAATAAAGTTCTCGAAATATTGAAGAAAATTCACCCTTACGAGACACCAGCTTATTCCGTGAATTTACAACACAAATCAAACGAAAATTACGGACTTGGAATGGTAGGTGAAATCCAGCAGGAAATGAGATTGGACGATTTTGCAAAAAAGGTTAAGAAAAATTTAAAAGCTCCTTTTGTGAAATTGTGGAAAGCTGGTAACCCTGCAAATACAAAAGTAAAAAAAGTTGCGATTTGTGGTGGCAGCGGAACATCTCTACTTGCAAAAGTTTATGGCAAAGCTGATGTTTTTGTCTCTGCTGATTTTACTTATCACACGGTTTTAGATAGCCGTATACCATTAATTGATGCTGGACATTTTTATACTGAAAACCCGGTACTTGAAAATTTGAGAGAGATGCTTTCGGTCTTTGATCTGGAAATATTAGAATTAAAACCAAATGAGCATGAGATTAAAGATCAGATAATCATTTAAATAAATGGATCTATCTCCCTGGCTTTTAGAATTTATAAATAATTATGGTGTGTTAGCACTCTTTATTACTTCCTTTATTGCTGCTACAATCGTACCGGCCAGTTCTGCTGCAATTCTGCTTGCTGCTTTAGCAGCAGGAGCTTCTCCCATTCCCGCTCTAATTGCCTGTTCTATCGGTAACAGTTTGGGTTGTGCTGCCAATTACTGGCTAGGAAGACTTATCGGCAGACCATTAATTCCCAAATTGGAAAAATCAAAAAGCGGACGTAAAGCAATTAAATATACAACCAAATATGGAACCTGGAGTTTACTGATTTCTTGGGTACCTTTCTTGGGTGATCCCATTACAATTGCAGCCGGTATTTTCCGCTTAAACTTTCTTAAATTTTCAATTATTGTATATTCTTTCCGTATAATTGGTTATATAATTGTAGCTGCGTTTTTTGTATAAATATACTAAGTTTAGTCACAATTGTAACAAACTTTAAAAGTATTTTTTTCGTTGCTAGTTTTTATTTGAAGAAGTTGTTGTTTAAAGCAACGATGTTTTACTTCGTAAAGCCATCTTATTATTGCTCTGCAAAGCCAACAATAATTGTTAGTTTCTAAATCTAACCTTTCAATCCACTCGAAGCAAAACTGGCAATGATCTGCTTCTGGGCGAAGATGAAGAGAATAACCAGCGGTAGAATACTGAAAGTAGAAGCTGCCATTAAAAGAGATGTTTGAGCAGATGCTTCCTGTGAGAAATAACTTAGACCTACCTGAAGTACCCTGATCGATGGGCTGTCAGTCATCACTAGTGGCCACATGAAACTATTCCAGCTTCCAATAAAACCGAATATGGCGGAAGTAACGATCACCGATTTTGAAAGTGGTAGAACCAGTGTCCATAAAGTACGTAATCGTCCGCATCCATCAATTCTAGCAGCATCGAATAACTCATCTGGGATGGTCTTAAATTGCTGCCTTAATAGAAATATCGTGAAGATATTAGCTATCCAGGGTATAATAAGCGCATTGTATGTATCGATCCAACCAAGATGATTTAATAAGACGTAAGATGGAATCAGGTACACAGGCTGTGGAACCATCATCATACTGATGAACAGGTAGAAAATGAAATCTCTGCCCTTAAATCGCATTGTGGCAAACGCATAGGCTGCTAAAGATCCAGTTACCAACACACCAAATACAACTGAAATAGATACAAACAAGGTATTGATAAAATACCTTTTGAAGGGAACTTTTGTAAAGGCTTCCTTATAATTTTCAAAGTGTAATTTTATCTCTTTTTTCTCAGTAATTTCAGAACTTGCAACTTTTAAATATGAACGAATACGTTTCATATCCTTATCAAAAACATGGATATAGGTACTATCTCCCTCAACCTTAACGGGAGTTACTCTATAAATAATTCCGTTTTCTTCATAACTAGTATGTTGTTCGATCGGTAAAAAGCCGACATTTCCTTTATTAACTTCTAATTGAGATTTTACAGAGGTCGTTAACATCCAGATAAACGGAATAACCATAAATAATCCGCAAACACTTAAAATAATATATGATATTGATTTCTTCATGATGTTTCCTTAATAATGAACTTTCTTTTCCAGTTTTTTCTGGAATAATGTTAAAGTTAAAATTATGGCGAAAAGAACCAGCGCAATAGCACTTGCATAACTCAAATTATTACTTTCGCCAAATCCTTTATCAAATAGGAAGTACACGATTACTTTAGTCGTTCCCAGAGGACCTCCCACAGGTGGACCTGTCATCAGGTAGATCTGAGAGAACACCTGGAAAGTTACAATGGTCGTCATCATTAAAACATAAAAAGTTGTAGGAGATATTAATTGCCAGGTAATTTTGAAAAACTGCCTAATCTTTCCTGCTCCGTCTAGATCAGCTGCTTCATAATACACTTTGGGAATATTTTGCAGTCCGGCTAAATAGATGATGGTATTATAGCCTAATCCCTTCCATATCGTTACTATAATAATACAAAATAGTGCAAGTGAAGGACCTCCTAGCAGCAGATATAGTGTATTGTAATTCATTCCTATTCCACTGGAAAAAGATTGGATAAAACCTTGAAAATTAACGCCGAGACTACTTAAAATAATATCTAATATTCCCCTGCTTTCTGCCAGCCAACCCATCGGATCAAAGCCTAATTTTGTTAGGAAGTAATTTGCCAGTCCTGTTTGTTGATTAAATATGATCTTCCAAACAATTGATATAGCAACCATTGATGTTACAGTAGGAATAAAGTAAATTGAACGGAAAAGACTCTTTAGTTTCTCAATTCCATTCAAAAAATTTGCAAAAACAAGTGATAGAACCAAACTTACCGGAACAACGAAGATAACTAAATAAAATGTATTCAGCATTGATTGCCAGAACTCACCATCATGAAACATCATAATATAATTTTCAAAACCAATAAATTTGCCAGGTCCCGTAATGGTCCAATCATAAAAACTAACTATAAATGATAATATGATAGGTATGAGGCGGAATACAATTACAATAATTGCTGCCGGCAAGATATATAAATATGGTCCATAATCAAATTTCTTTTTCATATAATTTCCTATCATTCTCTATTCGAGAATTAAATTCCGTTCTCTAATGTCAAATTAATTTTAGTGTCTCATCTTTTTATCCTGAATTCAAAAGACCTCAGAGAAATAACCTTTGACAATTTAAGCCCCGTTTTCTATTTTACTTACCGGTTGGTAAGGAGTGAAAATGACTACAAAAGAATTGATTGTTAGAACTGCATTGAAACTGTTTCTGCAACATGGATTCCATAATACTTCAATGGTAATGATTGCGAATATGATCGGAATTTCCAAACCTGCTATCTATTACCATTTTAAAAATAAAGATGAAATGGTGCATGGCGTATTAGATTACTTTACGGATAAAATGGGTGAATGGAGCTCTGATTATTTTCCACCTTCCAACTCTGCTAAAGAATTTTTTGAGAAAATATTTCAGGCCATACCTGTATTTATGAATGTAGAACTTGTCTTACTCGAGGAGAAAAATAAGAGATATTCTTATTCATATAATGATCTTATAGGAATTCTGAGTAAGTACAAACCAGAATTTCGTAAAAGAATATCACAAGATGTACTTAATATAAGAAAGATACTGGAACAAAAAATAATTGTTGCTCAAGAAGAAAATTTAATCAGACCTGATCTGCAGCCTTCACGACTTGCAGTCTTTATTCAAACAATTATCGAGGGTAGTATCTTTATTTGTGAATTAGATCAAAAATTAAATATAAATTTTGTTTCTAACGATAATTTTACAATATTATGGAATTTAATTAATAAATAATTATAAAAACAAAATTACAAAATTATTATTAATTATAAATATAAAAAGAGTTTTTAAAATTAAGTATAATTCTCTTAAGATCATTGACACAAATATAACAAAATATATTAAATGAAAACAGACAAATATACTTAGGAGGAAGCAATGAAATTATTTAAACTATTTTTTATTTTTTTCATGTTAATCTCTGTAACACTAGTAGCGGAAATCATTAATTACTCTCAATTACCTGAAAAGCTGCAAACAAAAGTTATTCCAGATATGGATGGTCGGGTATTAATCTCTGATTTGGAATCACAACTTATTGAAAATGAAATTTTAAGCAGGGAACTTCCATCAGTTGCAAATGGTTGGCCTGTAAGTTATACTGGTTCAAATTGTAAAAATGGTGCAATATATGTGAATATGGATGCTGATGCTGATCTGGAGATCCTGTTTGGTGTTGGAACAAAGATTACTGCCCTGAATTTGGATGGAAGTACAGTAACCGGATGGCCTGTTCAATTGGGTTTCTATATTTGGAGTAGTCCGGCTGCCGGAGATATTGATGGTGATGGAGAAATTGAAATCGTTTGTACAAGTCGAAATAACTCTTCAGCTAATACAGGAGCACTTTATGCTTTTGAACTTGATGGAACACCCTGTACTGGTTTTCCTGTAACGCAAGCTGGTGGTGGAACGAATAATGTTTGCCTTTATGATCTCGATGCTAATGGAGATATGGAAATTCTTGTTAATATCAGGAATTATCCGCAAGGCTGGGTATACGTGTTTGATGGTGATGGTAGCGAATATCCTGGATTTCCACAAGAGCTTGATTACATTCCCGGAGCTGGAATTTCTGCTGGAGATGTTACAGGTGACGGCATTCCAGAAATAATTGCTTTGAGTTATAACAAACTTCATGTTTATGATCTTGCAGGCAATTTGCTATCAGGTTTCCCGTTAGAAAATACAGGTTACACATATTCCTATTCTCAACCAATTCTATACGATCTTGATGATGATGGATTAAGAGAGATAATTTGGGGTGGTTGTTCCAGTAATGCTGGTGCTGTGTTTGCAGTTAATAATGATGCCAGTTCTGCTGCCGGATGGCCCCAAACCACAGATCAGTGGATCTTTGGAACAGTAGCGCTGGGAGATGTTGATCAGGATGGCTCGTTAGATGTTGTAGTTGGAGATCAGGTATCATCAGGTACACCAGCAAATCATATCTATGCCTGGGATTCTGGTGGTAATGCTTTAACCGGATTTCCAGCTGGACCTACCAATGCAATCTATGCTCAAATTGGAATTGCAGATCTGGATGGAGATAACAATGTAGAATTGATGATAGATGATAATAACTTTGGCTTTGGCTACGATTGCTATAACCACGATGGAACTCATTGTACAGATTGGCCGCTTCCCTGTGGAACTGTATGGAGCTCAACCACAATGCAGATTTCACCAATTTTCGGTGATGTAGATAATGATGGTGATCTGGAGATTATGGGAGCAGCAACAGACATTATGAATTGGGTGGTTGAATGCTATTTATGGGACACTGATTCAGCCTGGAACGAAGACCTCGCCTATATGATAATTGATGGAGTTAATATCCAACATAATGGCTTATATGATCCAGATGAAGCATCTGCCTTTTATCCACCTACAAATCCTGAAGCTGAAATTCAAGATTATAACGATGTCTTATTAACATGGGAAGAACCAATTATAACTGATGAAATTTTAAGTGGTTACAAAGTATATCAAAACGGAATAGAATTCGCAAAGATCATGAATCCTGCCACACTTAATTATCTGGTAGAAGCACTCGATGCAGGTACATACGAATATGCAATAACAGCAATTTACACAAATCCAGACGGAGAATCTGTTCCAACAGCTCCAGTAACAGCTGAGATCGTTCTCAATCCTCCTTCTAATGTTGATGCACAATCACAGCCACCAAACATAATGATTACATGGCAAGCACCAGAAAGAGGTGTTGACAACTATAATATATACCGTGATGATATGTTGATTGAAGAAGGTGTTACAGGGTTTATGTTTATTGATCTTAATATTTCTCCTTATCATTATTGGAATATAACTGCTGTATATGATGGTGATTGGGAATCAGAATTTTCCGAAACTGTTGGAATGGGATCTGGAACTAATCCTAATTTAGTACCCTTAGTAACAAAATTAAATAATAATTATCCCAATCCTTTCAATCCGGAAACATTAATTTCTTTTTCAACTACCGAGGCCGTAGAGAATACAGTGATAATTATCTATAATTTGAAAGGTCAAAAAATAAAAACTCTATTGAATGAAATTCTTCCAGCTGGAGATCATACAGTTAATTGGAATGGAACAGATGATAATGGTAAGAATGTTTCAAGCGGAGTTTATCTATACAAAATGCAGGCGGGTAATTATATAGAAACTAAGAAAATGATTTTAATAAAATAAGTAGATCGACCTGCCAGGTCGAGAAAGATATAAGCGAGCTGGCAGCTCGCTGTACAGAAGGAATAATTATGATCCAAATATACACAGGAAATGGAAAAGGTAAAACCACAGCTGCTCTGGGTTTAATCGTGCGCGCTTTGGGACAGGAAAAGAATGTCTGCCTGATTCAGTTCATGAAGAAAAATTTTGAATTTGGAGAAATAAAATTTCTTTCTAAGCAAAAAGGATTGGATATTTTTCAATTCGGAACTGCACAACTTGTAAATCCGGAAAATCCAGCAAAAATCGATTTTGATGAAGCTGAAGAGGCTTATGCAAAATGTAAGGAAGTGATAGCTTCTGAAAAATATGACATCATTGTGATCGATGAGATAAATGTGGCTGTGAAATGGAAACTACTTCCACTTGAAAAACAGATCGAGTTGATGGAAATGGATACTGATGCAGAGATCATCATGACAGGAAGATATGCTAAAAATGAGGTTTTACATCGCGCTTCACTGGTTACCGAAATGAAAGAGATAAAACACTATTTTGTGTTGGGTGTAGAAGCCAGAAAGGGAATTGAATTTTGAGATGAAAATCACGATTATTACTTTTCTGATCTTTTTTGTATTTAGTGCTCTTATTGCAGAAGAACCAACTCTTCAAGAAAAGATAGAAGTTTCAAAAAAAGATTGGGATGACATTAGTTTTGAGTTCTATATCTCACCCGTTGTTGTTGCCGATGTAGGAATTGGGATATCTCAACGCTCAAAACTTAAGAAAGTCTATCAGGAAGGAACAATAATTCTTCATGCAGATTTAATTCCTCTCATTTGGGAACCGGACATAGAAGAATTTTATAAAATATACTTTTGGGGAGCAAAATTTAAAAGTGCATATTTTAGTAAAGCAGACTACAGTGGTTTTAACTGGTTTTTCAATGTGGGTTTTGAATCCTTTTATTTTGGTATTTATAATTCAAGTTGGATTGTCTTTCCAGATCTGGCAGTTGGTTGCGGTTACAGTTGGAAATTAAAGAATGACAATTATATAAGACTTTCTGCTGATGCTGGTTTCAAGATCCTGATCAGTAATATTTATATTTCCTATATATGGTGATAATATGCAAAAAATGATCGAAAAAAATTTATATGAAAAATCGTTACTCTCCTTTTTACTCTTACCGATGTCAGCAATTTATTCCTGTATTTTGATTTTGCGAAGAAAATTTCATTCTAAAGGGTATCGATCAAGCTGTAGGATAATCAATGTAGGAAATATCGTCAGTGGCGGCAGCGGTAAAACTCCGGCAACTATATTTCTGGCTAAATATCTACAAAAACAGGGAAAAAAAGTTGCAGTTTCACATCGCGGTTATAAAGGTAAATTCGAAAATGAGAACAAGCTAATCTCTGATGAAAAGGGAGTATTCGATTTTGCCGGAGATGCAGGTGATGAAACGTATTTATTGGCAACAAAGTTGTCTGGAATTCCGGTTATAACTGGCAGAAATCGTAAAAGATCAATTCAAATATTGGAAGGAAAATATCCCGATCTGGAATATATAATTCTGGATGATTCATTCCAGCATCTCAAAGTTCAGCATGATTTTGATTTTGTGGTTTTTAACTCTATTGGCGGAATTGGCAATGGTTTTGTCTTACCTGCTGGTATCTTACGGGAATCTCTTTCAGCTCTGAAATATGCTGATTATATAGTATTCAATGGAAAAGGTGAAATTCCAGTACAAATCCAAAAATTCAACAAGCCAATTTTAAAAGGTGGATACAAAATCAAACAATTTTCAGATGTTAATGGGAAAGAAATTAATCCAGAAGGAAAATTGGCACTTCTTTCCGGAATCGGTTTACCACAATCTTTTGAGAACACAATTCATGAGGCAGGGTTACACTTTGATAAGCATTTCCGTTTTCCTGATCATTATGACTTCAAGAAAAAAGGAGTTATCAAACAGATCTCTGCTGATGTGAAACTGGAAAAAATTGATTTCGTTCTGACCACTGAAAAGGATTATGCTAAATTACAGTTCATCGAACATGATCTTCCTCTGGCTATTGTAGAAGTGGAATTTGTGCTGGAAAATAAGGAACTATTAAAATTGTAGGGACGATTATCATTAATCGTCCGTTACGAATTTTAAATTATTTTAAGCGGTCAATTCGGGGAATTAATCCTGCAAAGAAATTGAATTAGATTCCAATTCTTATATATAATAAAGCTATTCCTACAACCATAATTGTCAAAGCTATCCACTGCTTAGCATTAAATCTCTTTTTCCAGATCAAGACATCTGAAAGAATTCCTAAAACGACCACTGATGCTGCAAACATGGGATAGACTACAGAAGCAGGTATTTCCTGCAAAGCATCAAGAAAATACTTGGTAGTTAATCTGTTAGGAATTCCCAAGATCATTCCAAAACAGAACGATTTCAAATGAAAGGGAGTTTTTTTGATCAGCACAACCAGTAAATTGAAGATCATGGCAGAACCGAAAATGTAGATCATAAAAGGACGAGTAGATTCCAAACCGTACTGTTCATATAATTTCATGATGGAATCAGCAATACCGGTTCCCAGGAAAAGCAATCCCAACCAGAAAATGCTGTGAAAAGATTTTGTATCCATTAAGAATGTGAAAGCCAGTAACACCAAAATAATTCCAATTACATTAAGTAGAAAAACTGGTTCACCAAATATTAATAAAGCCATGATGATGGGAATTACTACAGAAAACCTCATTGCACCCACACTTAAAGAAACACCATTTTTGGAAATATTATGCTGATAAATAAGGAATGTTGCAAAGAAGAGAATTCCTGTTAGAGAACCTGTGAAAATCTCAAAATTTCCAGCTTCAGCCAGTGGACTACCTTTATCAATAAAACTGAATATTGAAGCTAAAAAATAATTTCCCAGGAAAACATGTAGAATTTTTATCTTTTTATCTTTTTTGAAATAAGGCAGTAAGTTGGCAATTGCAACTGACATGATGATACTGAGAAATAATGATATCATTTTAAGCTAATCTTACCCAATTAATTCTTGAATAAATTATATGTTTTTATGAAATCAATTCTAACCATGTAATCAGTTTTTTCTTGTTTATCTTGTAATTCACCACCAGGGAATTTTGTTTTATTATATTGGAACTGAAAGATATCCTTATAATTGAAATTTAATCCAAAACCGTCAGTATCTCCAACCATTTCTCCTGCTCTATCGACATGCTGTCCTTTTCTAATTGATAGAATATCAAAGAAAGTAAATTCAATCCCTTCTCCCCAAATACCTGGATTTAATTCATCTTTTTCACCGTATTGTGCGTTGTCTTGGCTATAATATATTGAAAATAGGTTGTTGATAAAATCTCTTAACCCAGTATTATCAATTTCTGGGATTATACCTAAATCAATAGAAAACTTACCGGAAAAAGCACTTCTTATACCATAAGGTAGGGGATCGGCTTGTGATTCATTTATATAAGTAATCTTTGTTCTTTCATTATTCAGATAATAAATTCCAGCAGTAAGATCTAACCGACAAAATTTACCTATCGCATTGATTTTATTAAAAGGACTGATACGACCAATAAAACCATATCCTGATGAATGCGATTCTCCTAATCCCTTAATACCAATTTCTCCACCACCGGTACCTTCAGGTGCTAAATCACTAATAATATTATCATAATTATATCCAATTGAAAGATCTCCGTAACATTGAAGAGAACGAAACCTCTCATTATTAATAAAGTTGGATACAAACTCTATAGTATTTAGACCAATAGCGAATTTTGAACATGCGTCATAAGATTCAAAAGTTCCAATGACATTTCCATATTCATCCATCATGGTCTGCTCTCCATAGTCCATAAATGTTCCCCAATGCTTTTTTGCACTTGGAGCTGGAAGAAGAACTCCAATTCCGTTCCAGCCATAGCTTACATACGATGAACGGTGATAGATATCAGGGAATATTTTTTCAAAATAGGGATCATTGGAATAGCCAAAGGCTAAACCATTATGATAACCAAGTTTGGCAGGATTGCTCCATACACTCAAAGGACTTGTATTCCAGATATTGGTTGTACCGGAATTTAATCCAAATGCTACATCTGTCGTAGATGGATTAATCAGGGTAAACATGCAGGCAAACTCTCTGATTCCGAAGAGATTTGTTAACAATAAGATTAAAATTGCTAATAATATCAACTTTTTCATTTTTCCTCCAGTATTGAAAAAATTTAGGTTTGAATTTTAATGTTTTTTTTGTAGGGACAATTACCTTCAATTGTCCTAGTACACTGTCAATTCGGGGAATTGACCCTCAGATTTTGAATTACTTGAATTTGCTTATCGGTCAATTCGGGTAATTGACCCTACTTCTTCCCAAACAAACTAAAAACCGGAACCAAAACCAATGAAGCGATCATCCCCACACTGGCAGCCTGTGGTACCATTTTTGATCCCCACACCAGGAAGAGAACCAGGCAAATAGCAAGACCACCAACTGAACCGGCAATTGCTCCCAATTGATTTACTTTTTTATTGAATATCCCCCAGACGAAAGGTCCCAGGAAAACAGATGCAATTGCACCCCAGGAAACAGAGAGAATAGTTACTATGATTGCTGGTTTCAGGAAAGCTAAGAGCATGGAAAGCATAATGAAGAATGCGCTTCCTATTCTTACCGTAGAAGTAAGTTTTTGGTCTGATGCATCACGATTGATGAACCCTTTATAAATATCTTTAGTAATAGAAGTACTGGAAATAAGAACCAATGAAGCTAGTGTGGACATGGAAGCGGCAAGGATTAGCAATAAAATAATTACCGTGAGAGCCGAGGGAATAACTGTTACCAGCATTTCCGGCATTAAAGCGTCGAAGATAGGTTTGCCGTTTGCAGTGAAAGCAGCAGGACTTGTTGTTGGATTTAAAAATACTCTGGTTAGAGCTCCAGTGAAATAAGCAATTCCAACCACAAGTAAGGCAAAAACAGTTGAAGCATAGGTACCTATTTTCACTGATTTTTCATCTTTAACCGCATAAAATTTTTGCAGAAGATGCGGCATGGCAAAAGGAGCTATACTGGTAAGAATTACCAATGATGCCAGGGGGATGAACCCGGGAGGTCCGACGGGAGCAGCCAGTTTTGGGTTTATATCACGTAATACTGTTATAATATTTGGGATTCCACCACCACGATGGATCGTGCTGACCAGAAGAATTATAACCCCAACTATCATTATCATTCCAAAGATCACGTCTATCATAGCCATGGATTTGTAACCGCCCATAATCAGGTAAATTCCTGTGAAAATTCCCATAAAGAGAAGCACATAAGTATATGGCATATTGAAGGTGAATTCAAATAAATAACTGAGTCCCATGAAAACAGCTGCTGTGTAGGGAATAAAGAAAATAAAGATCGCTGCAGAAGTGAATATTTTCAAAAATGGACAGTTAAAACGTGCTTCCAGCAATTCCGGCATAGTGTGAACATCATAAGCAATTGCCTGCTGCTTCACTTTGTTTCCAAGAAGCAGCCACACACCAAGTGTGCCGACAAGTGTATTTCCCAATGCGATCCAAAGTCCGGAAAGCCCGAATGCCCAGCCGATCTTACCGGCAAAACCAATGAACAAAACTGCTGAAAAATAGGCAGCTCCATAACTGAATGCAGTCATCCAGGGACCGATCTTTCCTCCACCTAGGGCAAAGTCATGGAATGATTTAGTTTTACGTGAGCCTTTAACTCCAATGAAAATTACCATTGCTGCATACAGAAATACTGCGATATAGCGTGCGATCATAATTTATTACACTCCAAGATTTTTATGTTTTTTATCATTTATCCGTCCTTTTATTAAGCCAGTCCTGAACTTGTCGAAGGGCTCAGGCTGACACAAGCGGAGCGTATATTGCTATTTGATTATTATTCTATCCCGAAATCGAATTCAAGGTATCCAGCATCTCTTTGCGAACATCTTCTACGTCTTCAAAAATGATACGGGTAACGCAGGAAATTAGCGGAATTGAAAGATTGAATTTTGCAAGTTTATTTATAGTCTTTGCCATGGAAACGCCCTCTACCACCATTCCTACCTCTTCTAAAGCTTCTTCGGTAGAATAACCTTGAGCTAGCAATTTACCAAATTTTCTGTTACGACTGTTCTCAGAAATGCAGGTTGTTATCAAGTCTCCAATTCCTGCAATACTGTAAGCTGTTTTATGATAAACACCCAGGAATTTCATGATCGTAACAAATTCATTTACACCATAAGTCATGATGATACCGAAAATATTTGTTTTAAAACCAAGTCCGTCAGCCATTCCCACTGCAATAGCAATAAGTCCCTTTAAGGCGGAAGCGAGTTCCACACCTTTTATATCTCTACTGAATTCAAATTTCAAAATATCGTTTTCAAATTTTTGTTGTAATTGGAATAGAAGAGCGACATCACGAGCTGCAAGTATGGCTTTAGCCGGAATCCCCTCTGCCAGTTCACGAGCAATTGTTGGTCCTGCCAAATTAGCAAATTTTATCTTTGGCATTTTCACCATAATGGTTTCCCAAATAGTTTTAAGAGTTTTATGTTCTACGCCTTTAGAAGCATTTACAATGACAAATTCATCAGCTTGATGTGCAATAAATTCATCTGTAATGTCTTCTATAAAACGGGAAGGGATAGCAATGATGACAATATCGTTCTTATCTATTTTTCGGCTGAATTTTTTCTCAACAATAATATTAGCAGGTAATTTAATACCAGGAAGGAACTGAGATTCATGTTTCTCATTGATCTCAGTTGCCTCTTTTTCATTTATTGTCCATAAATATACTTTCTGCTTTTTGGAAAATATCATTGCCAGTGTGGTTCCCCAATTACCGGAACCGATCACGATTATTTTGCCAAGTTCTTCCATAACTTTACTCCAACTGAATTTAATTTAATGCAAGTCTTGAAAGTCTATATTTATAGTAAAGATTTTTTTGTGTAGAGTATATCATACTCAACTTTCCATAAGTTAGTAATTAGTTTAATCAATCATAGGAATTTTCTACATATAATTTGACATAGATTCTTAAGGAAACTTAAAGGAGAGTGTTAATTTTAATTACGGGAGAGCTTATGAAACAGATCATCACATTAATTATAATACTATTTCTGGCAAATGGCTTATTTGGAAGAGATTATCAAGTTGGCGATCATGAATTGTTTGCAATGCCTACTGCTTACACTATGCCTGCTGGAAATACTTATTTTACAGATTATGAGTTGGTCTTCCTAAACTTTACTTTTGCACCAACCAATAGAACTCATGTTGGTTTTTTTACCCTGTTTCCAGTTGTCACCGAATTTTTAGATACCTTTTCAATTGGTGCTAAACAAAACTATTTAAGAACTGAAAGTTTAGAATCTGCAGCCTGGCTTGCCTATACTGCAGAAATTGAAGGTTTTAGTATTGGTAATGTGTTAAGTATTAGCAAAGAAAATTCTAGTATTCATTTAGGCATTTCAGGTTTAAAAGTATTAAATGCCAAAAAGTGGGAATATCTTTTTATGTTTGGTGGAAAAATGGATATTTCTGAACGTACAGCTTGTATTGTTGAATATGAGACAACAAATTCTGTGTGGGATAATGATTTTAGTAAATTTATATCTTTGGGAGTTCGTTTCAAAGGAGAAAGAGTAGCCTGGGATATTGCAGGAGTCCGCCCATTAGCTGAGGATACAGGAAATTTGCTTTTCCTCCCATACATTAAAGCGACAGTTTATTTTTCTAAGTAATCACTTTTCGAAGCAATTAAGATATAAAATTCTGGATGATGGTAGCATATTTAATAGAATTATCCAATCAAAATTCAGTTATTCTTGCATTCCTAATTTTTTTAAGTCAAATCCTAAATCGGTAGGATACTGGAAAATTTTTAATCCAAACTCTGGAACTACAGCCAGGATATGATCGAAGATATCGGCTTGAATTGCTTCGTAATTTGCCCAAGCTTTTTCATCAGTGAATACATAGATTTCTATAGGCAGCCCGGAAGCTCCAGACTCCAATTGACGTATCAAAAAGGTCATCTCATTATTGATACGGGGATGATTGTGCAGGTAAGCTTGAATATAGGCGCGCAGTGTACCTATGTTGGTAAGGTTACGACCATTGATCAACTCTTCAGTATTATGGTGGGAGTTATATTCTGCTAGTTCTTTCTTTTTTGCTGCAAGGTAGGGTTTCAGCAGCTCAAAACGTTCAAATTTCTGCATCATTGCATCATCACAAAAACGGATACTGGTGATATCAAGATTGATGGCACGTTTGATGCGTCGTCCTCCAGATTCCTGCATACCACGCCAATTTTTAAATGTACCTTCCATCAGTTTATAAGTGGGAATTACGGAGATGGTTTTATCCCAATTCTGGATTTTAACCGTATGCAAAGCAATATCTATCACATTTCCATCAGCATTGAATTGTGGTACAGAAAGCCAGTCTCCAATTTCTATCAGGTTATTAATGGTGATTTGCATGCTGGCGATGAGTGAGAGGATCGTATCTTTGAAGATCAATAGCAGTACTGCTGTCATGGCCCCAAGTCCGCTTACGAATACCCAGGGTGATCTTCCCAGTAGTGTTCCTAAAATGATGATGAAACCCATGATAAAGAAAAAGATATTAATGATCTGCAGGTAACTTTTGATGGGTTTCTCTTTGGCACGTCGTGTGGTGAGATAGATATCGTTAACTGCAAGGAGCAGTGCAGAAACTGCTAAAATAGCAAACCAGCACATTCCGGCTTTAGCCAGACGCTGGATGATAGTAGTGAAAGCAGGGAAAAGTGTTGCGCTATAATAGATAACTACCAGTGGGACAATGTAGCTTAGTTTGTGGAAAACTTTGCGTTCAACCAGCTTATCGTCCCACAGGGTTTTAGTTTTCTTACTAACTTTTATTATAATTCTAAGGAAGATGTTTTTTGTAATAAAATAAAGCAGAAATGCCAGGATAAAAGCTGTTGCAGCCATAACCAGATAGGTCTGAATTATTGTAAGATTGAGTAAATCTTGGAACGTTTCAATATTCATAATTTATTTCTCCATGATTAATAAAGACAACATCAAAGTATGTACAGAAACATACACCAAAAAAATAATGGTGGGTGATACAGGATTTGAACCAGTGACCTCTACGATGTCAACGTAGCACTCTAACCAACTGAGCTAATCACCCACTTAAAAGTGAAAAAATTTATCTATTATTTTTCGTCAAGCTTTGGGAGAACTTGGCAAAATAATTGGTTAATCATACTCCAGTCTCAGTTCTTCATCTACCAAAGTCGGCTTAATATATTCCTGCCAGGTATCATTTTTCCAGGTTCCCAGTTTTTCATGTATTAAAAAATATTTCTGGGGAATTGGATGAGTACCAAGTACAACTTCTAAACCATATTTCGTTTCAATGAAGTTAATGAAGTCATGGATATAAGGACAAGGCGGATAACCAACGATAAGCCCAGTTGCCAGATGAATTTTTGTAACATTATTTTTCATCATTTCATCCACAGCATATTCAATGTTTCCACCCGGACATCCGTCACAAGTTGTATAGCCCACAAGTTCTACTTCGGTATTTTTGTAACGGGCAAAAGCACCTTCTCTTTTTTGTAAGGAACGGAAACATTTCCCTCCAGCACAGCGTCTATAACGGTCACAAATAATTATTCCAATATTTTCTTTCATATTATTCCTCAATAGTGTCAAATACACTCATCTGAGCTCGAGTTGGTTTGATATTAAAATGTTTATATGTCTTCATTGTTGCTTTTCTGCCTTGGGAAGTTCTATCCAGGAAACCTTGCTGAATTAGATAAGGTTCGTAGATTTCTTCAACTGTTCCAGCATCCTCTCCCAGGGCAACTGCCAATGTTTTCAAACCAACCGGTCCACCGTTGTAATTCTCAATTAAAATTCTCAGTAGACGCTTATCCATATCATCCAGTCCGGCAAAATCAACATTCAACATTTTAAGAGCTTTGATTGCGATCTCTTTTGTAATAACCCCGTCACCCTTTATCTGGGCATAATCCCGAACACGTCGAAGCAGACGATTAGCAACTCGTGGGGTTCCACGGCTGCGTCGTGCCATCTCTTTTGTACCCGCTTCTTCCAGAGGTATGTTCAGAAGTCCAGCTGAACGCCTGATGATATGTTCAATACTTTTTACATCGTAATAATCTAAACGCAAAACCAAACCGAAACGAGCTCTTAGTGGAGATGTTAATAATCCCGCTCTGGTTGTTGCACCGATTAGGGTGAATGGTTCTATATCGATAGAGAGTGAACGAGCTGATGGACCGCTATCAATGATTATTTCCATTTCAAAATCTTCAATTGCAGGATACATATACTCTTCAACTACATGATTCAATCTGTGAATTTCATCAATGAAGAAGACATCATTCCTTTGCAGGTTGGTTAATATCCCTGCCAGGTCTGGAGCTTTTTCCAGCACAGGACCAGAACTCACCTTCACTTCTACACCAAGTTCATTGGAAATTATATGCGCTAAAGTTGTTTTTCCAAGTCCGGGTGGACCGTAAAAAAGGATATGATCAAGTGGTTCATTGCGTAATTTTGTGGCTTGTATGGAAATATCCAGGATCTCCTTCATCTTTTCTTGACCGACAAATTCAGCCAATGTTTTTGGACGCAAACTGCGGTCAAAATCTTTCTCTTCCGGTACATTAGCCGGATCAACAATTCTTTCTAACATCTATTCCTCTTTTGCTTCAGTTTAAAGTTTTAATAACCTTTAGCTTGAGAACAAGATTTATTGCAAGTGATTTTTTGTACATAATACACATTATTTTTTCACTCCAATTGTAGCGGGACTTTTACGTCCGATAATGGGACCGTCAATAACTTTGAATCCTGCTGAAACCATATTTTTCCTGATCCATTTAGCGCAACTGTAAGTACTTAATTTTGCACCTTTTTTCATTTTGTTGTATATTTTTTGGAAAATGTCTTCACTCCACATTTCAGGTTGTTTTTTAGGAGAGAAAGGATCGAAAAAGACTCTGTCAAAGTACATACTGGGTAGTTTATCAATTTTTTGTAAGGCATCACCTAATAATATTTGAATTCTGTTGTTATGGGAATCTGTAACATCTAAACTATCTACAATATTTCTGAAAAAATCAAATTCTACTGATAATATTTCGGGGATCTCAATATTCTTCATTGTCTTAATAATTTCAATGTCATTTTCCAGTGCAATGATATGCAAATTTGAATGATCTTTACAGGCGGCAATGGAATTATAGCCAAGACCAAAACAGAAATCGAGAATATACATTCCGTCTTCAATTCCCAAAGCATTCACATGCTTTTCAAATGCTTCTTCAATTGCACCGGAGATCGTGTGATAATGCTCACCTGCATTTTCATTGTAGACTGTGAAAGAGCCGTCTCTTGTTTTAACTAATTTCATATTCAACTAAAATCATTTTCCAGAATTTTTTTATAGATTTGATATACTTCTTCATTATAGCAAACCAATAATACTTTTTTTATCTCAGAGTGTTCTTTAACATAATTTTTTGCTTCTTCAATCGCTATTTTTGCGGCTTTTTCTATGGGAAATCTATATATCCCACAACTTATAGCGGGAAAAGCAATTGATTTTATAGCATTCTGACTGGCAAGTTCAAATGAATTTCGATAACAGCTTCTAAGTAATTCATCCTCTTTTGTTTTTCCCCCATGCCAAACCGGGCCAACGGTATGGATAACATATTTTGCCGGTAGGTTATGTCCTTTGGTGATCTTTGCTTTTCCGGTTGCACAGCCACCCAATTTTCTGCACTCACGCAATAGCTCTTCACCAGCTGCATTATGGATAGCTCCATCCACACCGCCGCCACCAAGAAGTGTGGTATTAGCAGCATTAACTATAGCGCCAACTTTAATTTTGGTGATATCGCCTTTCATTACCTGTACATGATCCATTAATTTAAGGTCAATACTTTCAAGTTTACTAATTGTATTAATCCCCAGATTTGTTATTTTATATTTTTGATATGAACTTCCCGGTTTATTCGGGAATTTATAGGCAATTAATTTATAAGATCGGAGAAGAGTGATAGCACGTTTAAAATTACCGGATTTACCGTTTCTGCCAATATTCTCAGAAATTTGTTTAGTTGACATTTCATGATTTGAGCAAGCTTTCAAGACTTGATAATGCAGCTTTGTAAGATTCTTGGGATCCCAATCAGGAATTGGTAAATTAACAGATAGGTTTATTTTATCCAGATTTAATTTCTTGAGTTTGGAACGTGAACTTCTCATTTTCTTATAATAGTTAATTAAATTATTAGTTGAGACATCATGAGATAAGATTACTTTTGAAGTATTCAATTCCGGTAAGATCTTTTCAGCAAGCTGTTTTCCAAGTTCTACACCCCATTGATCAAAACTGAAAATATTCCAGATAATTCCCTGTGTGAAAATTTTATGTTCATACATGGCAATGAGACTTCCCAACGTTCTGGGAGTTAACTGTTTAAAAAGAATAGAGTTTGTTGGTTTGTTTCCTTTAAAAGTATTGTAGGGAAGAAGTGCACTTATTTGTTCTTCTGTTTTTCCCTCTTTTTTAAGTTCTGAAATTACTTCTTTCTCTGTCTTTCCGTTCATCAGTGCTTCTGTTTGAGCAAAAAAGTTTGAGAGCAGTATCTGGTGGTGATCACCAACCGGATTATGTGAAATTGCCGGAGCTAGAAAATCACAAGGTATCATTTTTGTTCCCTGATGGATAAGTTGATAAAATGCATGCTGTCCATTGGTACCAGGTTCTCCCCAAATAATAGGTCCGGTTTGATAACTCACTTCATTACCAAAGCGGTCTACGCACTTGCCATTGCTTTCCATATTTCCCTGCTGGAAATAGGCTGGGAACCTATGTAAATATTGATCATAAGGCAATATTGCTTCTGTTTCGGCACCGAAAAAATTATTATACCAAATACCTATAAGAGCCAATAATATAGGAATATTATCTTTAAATTGAGTTTCTCTAAAATGGACATCCATAGCATGGGCACCATCAAGTAATTCTTCAAAGTTATTAAACCCGATTGAACAGGCAATAGAAAGACCGATAGCACTCCAGAGTGAGTATCTTCCTCCCACCCAATCCCAGAGACAAAACATATTTTCCGGATCTATACCGAATTCTTCTACACCTTCTTTATTTGTAGAGATTGCTGCAAAATGTTGTTTAACGTGATCATTATTGTTAGCTTTAGTTAAAAACCATTCTCTGGCAGAGTAGGCATTGGTCATAGTTTCTTGGGTTGTGAATGTTTTGGAAGCTATTAAGAAAAGGGTAGTTTCCTGCTCAAGTTTCTTGAGGGTTTCAACCAAATGCGTTCCATCTACATTAGAAACATAATGAGTATTTATTCCATTGGAATAAGGTTTGAGAGCTTCTGTAACCATCAGCGGACCCAAATTGGAACCGCCAATTCCAATGTTTACAATATCAGTTATTGATTTACCTGTATAGCCTTTCCAGGTCCCGGATGTGATCTTTTCAGAAAATTCTTTCATCTGGTTAAGAACTTCATTTACTTCTGGCATTAAATCTTTCCCATCCAAAAATACCGGGGTATTGGAACGATTTCTAAGAGCTGTATGCAAAACTGCCCGATCTTCGGTTTCATTGATCTTTACACCGGAAAACATAGCGTTAATGGCCGAGTTTAAATTAATTTCTTCAGCTAATTGCAAGAGCCGTTTTAAGGTTTCTTCAGTAATAATATTTTTGGAAAAATCTATGAGGATATCTTCAAAATTAAGAGAGAATTTATCGAAACGTTTTTTATCTTTAGCAAATAGATCTTTCATATGAAGATTTTTCATGCGTTGAAAATGCTCTTCGAGATTCATCCATGAAATGGTTTTTGTTGGATCGAACTTATTTAACATATTTTTCTCCGAATTTTTACTATTTAATATAAAATATAATACTTTATCTATATTTAAAAGGTCAAACTATTTTTACACTACGTTGTAATAATAGTTAAACTTTTTTTACACTCAGAAGATGTTTTAAATGCGTTTTTCAATAAATTCAATACTTTTCTTTGCGATCAATTCTTTGTCATAATCCAGTGGAGCAACATGATAGGAATTTTCCAGCCAGATCAATTCTTTATCTTTTGAACCCAGCATTTTCATTGTAAATGTAGCGCTAATGCGTGGAACTACGTGATCTTCTTTTGATTTGAAAATAAGCACAGGTGAATTAATATGCGGCTGCATTTTTTTTACTTCTTTCAGCATTTTCAACATTTCATGAACACCATTTGTAGGGGTACGATCATAAGCTATTTCTTTTGCATCCGGATCTTTAAGATCGGAAGCTACAGCAGGAACAGATTTGACGAACTTCTTTAAAATGGGAACGAACCAGAATTTTGGATTTGTGAATTTAGCTGCATGATTGATGAGGATCACACCGCTTATTTCAGGATGTTTACCAGCCATGAACAAAGCCAATCCTCCGCCCAGAGATAATCCGCAGAGGAAAATTTTTGAACATCTATTTTTTAACTTTGCTAAAGCTTTTTCCAGGTCATCAATCCAATCGGTATATTTTAAGGAATTCATGTCCTGCCATTTTGTTCCATGACCGGTTAGACCGGGTAATTCAACATTGAATCCGGTATTAGCAAATTGTATTGCTAGAAATTCCATGGATGATGTAGTTGATGTAATTCCGTGAATTACTAAAACTCCTACTTCACTATCTGATTTATGCGAAAATGGTTTGTGAAATTTTGTTAGATCCATAATTATTCCTCCCAATCAAGTGATCTTTTCACTGCTTTCTGCCATTTATTATATAATTTATCTCTTTTTTGCTTAGTCATATCAGATTTCCACACTTTCTTTTCCTGCCAGTTTTGCTGCAACTCACTTTCATTTTTCCAATATCCAATAGCTAGCCCAGCAGCATAAGCAGCGCCAAGTGCAGTTGTCTCAGTTATCTCAGGCACAATCACAGAAATATCCAGAATGTCTGCTTGAAACTGCATAAGGAGTTCACTCGCAGTCATTCCACCATCAACTTTAAGCCATTGGATCTTCAACCCGGAATCTTTTTGCATTGCTTCAAATACATCACGAGTCTGGAATGCGGTAGATTCCAAAACTGCTCTGGCAAGATGTGATTTTGTAACATAATGAGTAAGTCCGATAATTGTGCCACGTGCTCTTGAATTCCAATGTGGAGCGAAAAGACCAGAAAAAGCAGGCACAAAGTAAACTCCGCCATTATCTTCAACTTTTTCTGCCAGATCATTGATCTCACTTGATTTTGTAATCAAACTAAAATTATCTCTGATCCATTGAATTAAGGATCCGGCAATGGCAACTGAACCTTCCAGGGCAAAAACCGGTTTCTGACCTTTAATCTGATAACCCACAGTTGTGAGTAATCCATTTTTAGAATGACAGATTTTATGGCCGGTATTCAACAGAATAAAACATCCAGTTCCGTAAGTATTTTTTACATCACCTTTTTTAAAACAGGTTTGACCAACTAATGCTGCCTGCTGATCACCCAGAATTCCAGAAATGGGGATCTCTTTTTTGAATCCTAATTTCGTTTTTCCATAGATCTCAGATGAAGAGCAAATGGTGGGAAGTATTTGTCGTGGAATATCAAGAATTTGTAATAATTCATCATCCCACTCAAGTGTCTGCAAATTCATCAGCATTGTTCGGCTGGCATTTGTTACATCTGTTAAATGTTTTCCACCGGATAAATTCCAAGTAATCCAGCTATCCATATTCCCAAAAATTGCATCTCCATTTTCTGCATTTTTGCGAAGACCTTTCACATTTTCCAGAAGCCATTTGATCTTTGGACCGGAAAAATAGGTCGAGATGGGAAGTCCTGTTTTTTGCTGAAATAAATTTTCATGTTTTTTTAGAGATCGGCAAATTTTGTCTGTACGGATATCTTGCCATACAATAGCATTATAATAAGGTTTACCGGTTTTTCTATTCCAAATTACTGTAGTTTCACGTTGATTTGTAATGCCTATAGCAGCAATGAATTCTTCAGATATTCCGGCTTTTGAAGTGGTTTTCTTAATAACTTTTTTCGTATTCTGCCAGATCTCTATAGGGTCATGTTCTACCCAGCCGGCTTTTGGAAATATTTGCCGATGCTCTATTCGGTGGGAAGCTACTTTCCTGCTTTCATGATCGAAGAGAATAAACCTGGTACTGGTTGTTCCCTGATCGATTGCTCCAATAAATTTACTCATTATTATCCCTAATATCTTTCAAATATTTTTCATATTTTTTTATTAAACCCGGGAATTTCTTCAATTCATTTTTTCCTTTCATGGTAATATCATAAATTCCTCGATCAACTCTTTGAAACCAACCATAGAAATTACTATATAAAATGGAAAGAGTTTTTTCGCCGGAATTATATTCTCTTAATATCTTTGGAGATGTAGCACCGAGTTTGTTCAGATAAACTGCAATTTGGATCATATTTTCTTTATAGGCGGTAATGATCTTCTTTTTATTAGAACCACCCACATTTAAATTCTGAGAGCGATTTTCAACTTCTTTGATAATTGCTTTTTTTCGGTGTTTGAATTTTCTTCTTTGGAATTCTATCGGATGAAAAACGATTTCAACCGGATTTATGAGATTGTCAATATCAACATAAATTAGTCCCAATTCCAACCGTTTAAGAATGTGTAAAATGCCTTTCCAGCGTTTATTTGTCCTTTTGGCTGGTTTAGGGATTGCTACATAAACAGAATCTGTGATATATTGTCTGTCTGCTGCCTGGATTAGAAGCTGTAAATTTGCACTTAATTTTAGTTCAATAATTATTAGTTCATCACCTTTTGTAGCAGTGATATCACAGTTTCTAACTTCAGCTCTTACCTTATAACCATTTGATTCCAGATAGTTTTTTAAAGGTGCAAATAGATCTGATTCCTTCATTGATAAATTTTATAATTTTTCTGAAATTACGGGATTATCAGGACTTACTTTAAATAGTAATCCTGTTTTGCCAATGATATTTACCAGGATTGCATCTGTTGCTTCCGCAAGTTCGATCATCATCTCTTTTCTCACTTTTCTATCTGAATTTGCGACTGAAAACTTAACAAGTTCTTTTGTTATA
>Ga0307990_1000931_pt1 | contig 25070 bp, 16 predicted proteins | sample EllFjometagen129_FD_203168 | JGI IMG/M metagenome (GOLD analysis project Ga0307990, IMG submission 203168) | Marine microbial communities from Ellis Fjord, Antarctic Ocean - #129 | ecosystem: Environmental > Aquatic > Marine > Unclassified | place: Southern Ocean | collected 2014-10-08
CCAAAGTCAAGCCGCTGACAACGACTGAGCAGTCCGGCCTGCTGGAACCCCAAAAACGTCGCTGCAAACTTTTTTAGATTTTGCAGGCTTGCCGGAAAGACACGCTCTTCTGTGTCATGTGGTTGATAATTGTTGTTGGTAGGGGGCAAAGTCTCCTCCATGTCAATTTTGCAGCATGCTGCAAAATCTTCCTTTCCCATGAGATTTCGCAGGCGCCTGCAAAATCTTTGTCCCCACCGCCAAGGCACCTTTGGCTTGATCGCGAGCCCATATTTCTTCAGAAAGTCCAAGAGCAAAGTCCACCCAATGAATTCGGCAGGCGCCTGCCGAATTCCGCCGACGTCGGCGGAATTCAGTCTGAGGCACTGTGCCTCTGCTTGGGTCAACCTCGCTTCAAATGTCAAACAAGGGAAGATTGCCGGGACGCTGCGCTGAGGTGTGAAATTCAGTTTTTAGTTCTTCGCGTCTTTGCGCCTTGAGCGAATCCTATGAGCGGGCGCGCGATAATGTTTGCTTTGATTATTCCGCATTTCTTTATCTGTGTTCATCTGGGCTATGATCTGTGGCTGGAAATTCGTTATTCGTTATTCGTTCTTCGTTGGCTGAGTCGCTTCGCGTGCTTGTTTAATAGATCCCTCGGTGCCTCGGGATGACAAGTCGGGTTGTGCGGTTTGCCTGGATGTGGGCGTCACCGATTAGCGGAGATCAGTGAAGATTAGTGGTTCAAGAATGGTTGTTAGTTGTTGGCTGTTAGTTGATGGTTATCCCTCAGGTTTCAGGTTTCATCCCTCATCCGGCCTCCGGTTTCAGTCTTTATCTGTGTCTTGTCTGGGCTTTTTATCAGTGGTTTAAAATGGTTGTTAGTTGTTGGTTTGTTGAACGCTTCTCGTGGCTTGTTCTACCAGCGAGCGGGCCGCTCACTCCACGTTGGACCATTCGGCCTCAGTCTTTTTCTGTGACCTTCTGTGATTTCTGTGGTTAAAAACAGTTGTTAGTTGTTCGTTTTTAGTTGCTGGTTTGCTGTCGCTTTGCGAGCCAGTTCAATAGATGCCTCAATACCTCGGCATGACAGAGTCGGGTTGTGTGGTTGTGGCTCTACTATTGGGGTCGGCCCTGACTAGGTCATTTTCTTGCTTGGCGTTACGCCAGATGTCACTTCATTTCCAGGTCTTAGAGCTATGTTTTTGGCCCCAAAATGGACCGTTCAAGAAAACCATGAAAAGAGCTAATCGATATTTCATTCCTGGGTACACGTGGCACATTACGCACCGCTGTCAGAAGCAGGAGTTTTTGCTGAAGTTCGCCCGTGAAGTCTAGCCAAGTCCAATGTCTTGGATATTGTGCTCGACACGTTGCTTTATGATCAGCTAAAGCATTCAGATTGGGTGTTTCAACTTCGCCACCAAAACAACCTATATCGGAATAGCCCATATCATCGGCCAAAATCAGAACGATATTGGGTTTCTTTTGAGAACCCAAAGCCAAGGTAGACAGAACTAAAAGTACAACGACCCTATGAACTATTGCTTGCATCAAAGTTACCTCAATGTATGGTCTATTTCCGTGGTTTCTCTAGCTTCCGATCATCGCCTTGCTCATTCATCCAGGTCTCAAGCTCGTTTTTTAACTGAGACAAGATCTCGACATGCTCTTGCTGACCGGCAAGATTGGTCTGCTCGTTGGGATCGTTGCTCAGTTGATAGAGCTCAAATTCAGGACGATTTCTATAGCGATCCAGCACGTTTTTAGCATGAGGATCGGTTTTGGCCTTCTGGACCCAACTGGGCCATACGATACATACTGAAAACTCCATGAAGCAAACAACGATTCATTAACATAGAGCACTAGGAAGAGAGATACTTTAAATACTCAGGCTTAATTTCTCGTTTTTTCTTTTTAAGCTGAAACAGGTGATTCATCAGGGCCTCAAGTGGCTCCCCTTCATCACCCAGGGATTGTCGCCATTGAACCACCTCTGCACGTAACGTTTTAAGAATCTTCTGGTGGTCAGGGGCACCGGCTAGGTTATTCAACTCATAAGGATCCGCGTCAAGATCATAGAGCTCCTCTACCAGTCGATGGTGAATTTTGTCAATCAACTCAGCGGCCGCCTGATCTGTCTTTGCCTTTTCGATCCAGGTTCTGTAGATGACCCCCGTGTCCTTATCATCAGAATCTGTACAGTGGCTATACCAACGCTTATCAGGATCGAGATTGAGCACATATTTGTGTTTGTCCGTTCGCACTGCTCTCATGGCATAGTCATTATACCCTCGAGTATGAAGAGGGTTCCCTGTATGGGTGGCAAAAATCTTTTCGTGATGTTTTTTATCTGGATTCATTAGCGTTGGTAGAAAACTGCGTCCATGTAACGAATCAACTCGAACTCCACCAGCAATCTCTATAAAGGTTGGCAGGATATCCACAGAACTCGCCAGTGATTGCGTGACTGTCCCGGCTTTTACACGACCCGGCCAGCGAACAATAAAGGGCATGCGAATACCGGCATCGTAGAGATTCCATTTGGCCCGAGGGAAAGAGCCTCCCTGATCAGAGGTGTAGATGAAGACCGTCTTATCTTTTAATCCCACTGCATCGACATCTGCCAGGCAGGCTCCGACCTGTTTATCCATTTCCGAGATTTCGGTATAGTAACGTGTGAGCATCTCACGAGTAGCCAACGTATCCAACATATCCGGTGGAATAATCATATCCTCTGGTTTGTACTGCGTATTCGTCGGATAAGGTGTGTGTGGCCGATTGGTATTAAATATAAAACAGAGTGGCTGATTCGGATTTGTCTTTGTGTGGTCGGCCAGAAATTCTCTGAGACCGGCTTTTTTGTCATTAACTTTCATGCCATCAAAGGGATAAACCGAAGCGGGTTTAACATCCTTACTTACCCGTAATGGCGACACGATACCCAATATCATTTAGATAGTGGACAATGGATTTGGTGCCTTCATCCGATGCCCCATGGTTACGCCAGCAGCCAACACTCGTTGGCATCTGGCCGGTATGAATCGATGTTCTTGAGGGGCCACAAATCGGCCCGGCTGTAAAAAACCGATCAAATCGCATGCCTTCAGCTGCAAGTTGATCGATATTGGGGGTTTGGATCACAGGGTTACCGTAACAGCCGTTTGAACAGGCGTTTTGATCATCAGACAAGAACAAGAAGATATGCGGTCTCTCTGTGATGTTGTTATTTTTTGACCTAGCCAACAAAGTAGAGGTTACAGATAAGGCCATTGCGGTTTGTTTTAGAAATACTCTTCTGTTAATGATCATGGAGTAAATTCCTCTAAATTTGGTTTCTATAAATGCAACCAGTCAGCAAAGACCATGTGCCATCGGTAGCCTCGATATGAGTCCGCTGTTTCTTAATCCGCAGCAACGATTACACGGAACTGATCCACCTGGTCACCTAGGTTGAGATTAAAATATATATCGTTTCCATTTGGGCCAATTCTGACGGTATCCTGTGGAATGGAAAAGGCTCGACTCTTGGTCATCCGGTGCTCAAGTCCCCGCTTTTTGCGTCTAATGCCTCTGTACTCCAGATCCGGGACAGCCAAGACGTCATCGGAATCAAGGAGTTTTTCATCTGAGGTGATTACGCCCAAGATCTTATTGGCAAACTGGATACTCCCACTGATCATATGCGGTCGCCCTTTGAAGTCAATGCGGGTCATCTTATTGAAAAATATGATATAGCTACTGACTAGGGTATTCTTTTCGATCTCCCCCTCCACCATTCGATCTGGAAAGGTCCCTTCACGAAGATCGATGGTGAGCCTATTTTCTAAACGCACGGAATGCCGTTCCGGCATCATAAACAAGTGGGAATCGTCCTTGTACGCAAGCAATGATTTGGTCGGTATGGGTGGCAGATAATGAATCAAATTGGACAATTCCTGGACGCCACTGGTCAATGGCCATAGATCGTTGAACAGACCATGATCTGAAACGACTTCCTTTAGTGTAGAAGATTCAATGCCATCCGATGTAACGACTTGACCCTTTGAGAGCGTCATACCTTCCGTGGCGTTGATTCCCAGAAGCCGGGTCTTAACCTCGACCTCCCCCTCAAACACCGATATCGTAGAAGCACCGCTTTCCTGGACATTCACGCCAAAAGACGTTCCTAGGTCCAGAACGTTAAGATGATTTGTTTGTACTGTAAATTTGCTCTCTGGATTATTGACCCGGGCACTGAGTTTGCCGCTGTGCAGGTAAATAGTCTCTCTATTGATCAGCTCAAATGTAGCAGGCCCTGAGAGAGTCACAATTGACTGATCTGCCATGGTCAGTTGCGCTAAGCCTGACAGGAGGGTGTAAGGCCCAGATGGCAGGCCCTGACCGATACGACATGAACCATGGTCCCAATGAGCCATGCTTTCATACGTTAGTGAGGCGATGTGAGATCGGGTACTGTATTGATGAAATCCCGCTATTGACACGCCTATAAGCAAGACTGCAGCGATAGCGCGTACTAACAAACGCGAGAAACGGCGTGTCTTTATGTTAGCACCGGTTTCAACCGGGCTATCTATGAGCGTTTGCTCGTCCAGTTCATGCAAGAGTCCGTGAATCCGTGTCTCCTGCCAAAACTGACGACGTGCGGCAGCATGATTGCGCAGTATTGCCTCAAGCTCTGCTTTTTCTTCCTCTTTTATTTGACCGTTGAGGTGGCAATTAATCAAATAAGATATTCGTTGATCCGTCATGATAGCACCTTTTGTAAACGTAAGCGACGTTTTATACACTCACGAATCATTGATCGTGCTCTATTAAGTGTAACGTTTACTGCATTGATAGACTGATTGCGCAATGCTGCAATTTCAGTTGGCATGCGTTTTCTAAAATACCGTAGCTGGATCATTTCCTTGGCAGCAGGCGCCAATTTCTTAACACACTGGCGTAGGGATTCGAGTTCCTGTTCGTATTCGGAATCCCAATCCTCAGGGATCGATACTGCCAAGGCCTCAATCACGGCATCTGCCAAAGAACAGGGCTGTCGTTTATGATTACGCGTATAGGTCCGGATTTGATACATAGCAATACATCTGATCCAGGCGATGAAATTACTTCCCAGCTCGAAATCCATTGCCTTACGCGATACCACAAGAAAGACCTCCTGGATCACGTCATCAGCGGCATGAAAATTGGGAAGCAGACTCAATACGTAGAGCCGTAGCTTTGCTTGATGTTGAACAAAAAGCTGCTGTACCTTGAGCGTATGATCACGGAAATCGTTACTTGCGCCTTCTGGCTGTTTATTGCTATTTTTGCACATAACACAATTCTATTCGAAGAAAACAGCAGTACTTAGCATAAAAAATATGTAAAGTGAGTTTTTTTAGCTAAACATACAAAGCAAAGAGTACTGTTCTTAGCTATAGATAAGACCTTCAGACGCCCCTACTATCTTTTCCCCGATCATGGTGAGTCCGCCTACTGCCGTGAAGGTTCGCCGGAATAAATGCATCTATTGTTCATTGTTTCATTGCATTATGGGTATCCATTTCCGGAGACGCGTTTTAACCTCTGTCAAACCGGGATCACCGGCCAGATTTGTCCATTCATGCGGATCCGTTGTGTGATCATATAACTCTTCCGTACCATCCTTATAACGAATGTATCGATACCGTTCATCACGAACAGCATGATTGCCTTTTTGGTAGGTTGTCATAGAGGGACGTTCCCATGGGATATCGGGATCTTCTAGGAGAGGACGAATACTTTGACCATCTAAGGTTTGTTTGGTTTTTGAAAGATCGCAGAGGTCGATGAGTGTTGGATAGAGATCCAGAAGATTCACCGGACGCTCACAGATGGTGTTCGGATCCGTCATGCCAGGTACCTTCCAAATCATCAGACATCGTGTGGTTAATTCCCATAGGGCATATTTCGCAAAATGTTCCTTTTCTCCCATATGGAACCCATGATCTGCCCAGAGACAGACGATCGTATTATCTGCATGAGGGCTCGCTGCCAGGTCATCCAAGACTTGCCCCAGGACATAGTCCATAAAACTAATACAGGCCAAATAACTCTGAACCACAGGTCGCCAGTGACCGGCCTCTCTAAGCTGTTTGAAACTAACGGGATTATGGGCAAACTGCTTACCGATTGCAGGCACATCATCAAGATCCCCTTCCAAGATCTCGGGCATTGTAATCTCGTCCAGAGGATATAGTTCAAAGAACCGTTTAGGTGCTGTCCATGGATTATGTGGCTTATGGATACCCAATGCCATAAAGAAAGGTTTCTGGTAGGTCTTCTGAAGACGCTGTTTGGCAATCAGCATGTTCTTGACATCATAAAAATCTGTATCCGGCCCTTCCCAAGATTGATAATCAAACAAAGGAGGACGTCTAATAGACTTAGGGATATATTTAACAGTCACCTTAGGTTGCTGACCTTTGAAACCTTCCAAATCATCCCACATGGCATTCCAGCGCTTTGTTTCCGGTTTTGAATGGAATATTTTCCCGGACATCTGAGTGACATAACCATTGGCCTTAAAATGTTCAGGTAGTAAAACGGAGTCCATTACCTGTTTTGATTTGGTCATTTTGTTTTTATTATCATACACACCACTTTTATGGGGTGCAATACCGCTTAGCAATGCAGTTCTCGATGGATTACACACAGGAGCCGCACAATAGGCCCGTGTGAAACTCATCGCTTCCTTAGAAAACTTATCCAAATTGGGTGTCTGAATGCCCGGATAATTCTTTAATAGAGAGACATAGTCATTGAGATCATCAATGGCAATAAATAGCACATTGGGTTTTAAGGCCTTGGCAGATGTCAGGTTTGCAAGGCTCAACAAACAGAATAGGATGGATATTTTTCTCATTCGACGTTCCCTTTTAGCAGTGTACGTTTTACCGACTGATTCCACTGTCATGAATTATTTTCACCTTTGCAAACAGATAGTCCACTAAAGGTTTATACGCAGGATCATTGATATAATCGTTCTCTTCCTGAAGATTCTCTTCCAGGTTAAAGAGCATAACCGGCTTACCCGTTCCCTTCATAAGAAGGCTGTTATCCACAAAGAGCTTCCACTGACCTGTATAGGTCTTTCCACCAACAACAGGATCTTTCAAGCGGATCGCCAGCATGGCAGCACCTTCATGACGTGCACCACCATCGCCCCCTTCTTTGTGGTCGTGATGAATCAGGTGCGGGCGAAGATTATTGGCGCTACCGAAAAGATTATCAAGCAACTGATAACTGTCCGGAGCCGCATCTCCAATGTCTGTTTTTAGGATCCCGGAGATTGTGGCAAACATATCCACCAAACAAATCGGCGTACGGCTCACCATACCAGCAGGAATCCCCCCTAAGGGCCAGGAAGCGACAAAGGGAACACGATGCCCCCCTTCAAACGCAGATCCCTTGTTACTACGAACCGGACCAGTCGCAGCCTTGCTTTTGTTCTCCGCGCCGTTATCACTCGTAAAAACTAAGAGGGTATTTTCAATCAAGAGACCGCCGGGACGCCTGGGGTCTTCGGTTTTCTCGAGAAAGCTCATCAAGAGACCCAAAGCCACATCGTTTTCATAGATAAAATCTGAACGTCTTGTCTTTAGATTGCTACGACCTTTGACGGGCACACCTTCAATCGATTTACTGGGAGTATGTTTGATATGATTTGAGTGACAGGCATAGTAGAGGAAGAAAGGTTTCTCTCTGTTGTCACCATTTAAATGCTCTGTTAAAAACCTCTTGCCCATCCGATAGTTTGTGGGTCCTGTTTCCTCAAGTTTATACGTCTGTTTATTGACACTTTGTGGTCCCGTTGCTGCGACGACCTTATCCTGAAAAATCCAACCCTGAGGACTCGACGAAGGATGACTTCGCGAGGTCCCATGAAAATAGTCAAATCCGTGATTGAGCGGCCCATCTAAAATTGGTAAGCGAATATCGGAGGTCTTCCAGTCTAGAGCAGGCTTCCCCTCTTTGGTTTGATACTGCAGGCCCAAATGCCATTTACCGGTCATGCCTGTGCGATAATCTTTTGACTTTAAGAGTGTGCCCAGGGTGGGTTGATCCTTTTCTATTAGAGGCATGGAATGCGGGCCCCAAAGCACACTGTATTTAAGACGTGTTCGCCAGGAATAACGACCTGTTAAGAGTGAGTAGCGTGATGCCGTACAACGTGATGATCCAGTATGGGCATCTGTAAATCGAATGCCACTTTTGGCAAGTTTTTCCATATTCGGTGTATAGACCTGAACCGCATCATCATTACCCGTCCAATCCTGATAGGCACTGGTATCACCAATTCCCATGTCATCGGCCATCATAATAATGATATTAGGTTTCGGGATATCCTGATCGCTAGCAAAAGATAGACATCCCATTACACATACAATAAATAATGCGGTTTCTTTCATTTTTAACCATTCCCTTGCATTGCCCTAAGCTCACCACCAACATGTATCCCAACGGCCAGTACGACAAAGTGATTGTTTATTTTACATTGACCAAATCAACATCCAAATAACGCTCACTCGTAAATTCAAACCGCACATCTACATGCAAGACATTCTCCCCTGTTTTTAACAAGGCCTTCAGCTGTGGCCTGAGAATCACAGCTTCCATTCGACGTTCGACTTTCTTATGGCGTGTCAAGCTGTCATGAATCAGGGTTCGATTGAGATAGACACGACAGATGTTCGATTCTCTGCCAAATAAACCTGCCAAATAAACCTCTAAAGCAACCTTTGCTGGTATATTGCTCAGGTTAAATTGTTTACGAAGTCTCTGTTTAAACTTAGGGCTTATTGATTGCACCGTCTCCCAGGCACTATCGCCCAATAGAGAATGCGCTTTGTAATCAGTGTTGATTAACCGTTCATGCATCTGCTGAAGCCGCTCGCGATTGACCTTTTCCACACGATCAAAGCTTAACCAACCGTTCTGTTCGTGTTTCATGTCTGTTAACTGTGTATACACAGCTCCGCAAAGCCCGTGTGATTTTAACAAACAGAGTTCATCAATAATCACAGCCAAATGATCGCCTAAGACCTTGCCCGGTGTATAGGTCGGCCGTTTGTATTCAATGATGCATTCGTCATCAACCACCTCATTGGGCCACATACCCCCACCGCGGCCATTGATGGGTTTTATCTTGATCTTCGTATCCTTTGAGAGCATTCGGTGCCAGTTGTGATTGGCGACCACACTGTTAATCCCGCCAAATTCACCCAATACAATGGCCCGTTTGGATTCAGAGTCTATGGGAATCGATGGATGCATGGTATAGTCATGCATATCACGAATATCACCGAAATCCTGTAAATCGGTCCACCCACTGGCAATAGAAATCAAACGCGATGAATCATAATCCACGGCCCATTGACCAATCCGTTCTGTATCGTGCTGACCCCAGGCCTCGTTAAAGACAATCCACATGACAACAGCAGGATGGTTATGCAAGGTATCCATCATTCGCTTCTGTTCCAGAAGCCATTGCTCTGATTCCTGAGCGCTTGCTTTGCCCTTACCTTTTGCCTTTTTACCACCGTTAATAAAATCCTGCCATACAAGCAATCCCAATTGGTCACAGTAGGTATACCAGCGACGAGGATTGCGTTTAATGTGTAAACGGACCATATTACAGCCGATCTCTTTGAGATAATCAAGTTCCCATTTCATGGCCGCATTTGATGGTGGTGTCAAAGCACCTTGAGGCCAATAGCTTTGATCAAGTGGACCAAACTGGAAGATTTCTTTACCATTCAATAAGATCCGTTGTACCGAACCCATCTGTTTACGTTCGATTTTACGCAACCCAATATAGCTTCTAATCGTATCCTCGCCCCAGCTAAGGGTCACAGGGTAGAGATAAGGATCTTCGGGTGACCAAAGATGAGGGTTTTCAAATTGCATCACAAGACTTGTAGCCGTCTGTTCAATCACCTTGGCACCGGGGATTATAGCAGATAACGCCTGTCCAGGGGTATTCACATTGGCCTGAATAACCAACTGCCCCTTATCCACATCCGATGTCATTTTGATCGCTGTTATATAGGACTGCGATACAGGCTCCAGCCAAACAGTCTGCCAGAGTCCACTACAGAGTTCATAGGTCGCTGGATCGTTGTTCTTTTGTTTACCCACTGATTTATATTCGGTATTACCGGGATCCCAGACACGAATAACAAGATTCTGTTGGGCCTGATCGTTCAAGACATCTGTGATATCAAAACTAAAGGGATCATACCCACCAAGATGCTCGCCAACCTTATTGCCGTTGATCCAAACAGTGGTTTTCCAATCGGACGCTTCAATATGCAATAGCATACGCTTGCCTTGCCAGTTATTGGGTATTGAAACTGTTCGACGATACCAGAGTGCCTGTTTTTCACTAACCTGCTCGCCAATCCCCGATAAAGGCGCCTCAATTGCAAAGGGAACCAGTATCTTTCGATCATAAGATGGGAATGAACTGACTCTTCGATCAGTGACTGTAAAATCCCAAAGACCGTTGAGGCTCTTCCATTGAGATCGTTCCATTTGAGGACGCGGGTACTCCTGCCACACGTTCAGAGGTGTGACACCCTGGGCCCATTGGGTTCTAATAGGGGTTTCGACGGGCTGCCAGGCAGCAAAGGTCGTTGACCATAATAACACGGTGAATAACAGGATTGTCTTTCTCATTGGTAAGCCTTTATATAGGATTGTGCCGGTAGGGTCGGCCATTTCTATTGATAATATTTTTTAACCGCACCCCGTTGATGATCCTTGGCTTCCATCTCCGTTCCCAGGCCCTTATCACCACATGCGTCCATCCAGGTCAACAAAGCCTCTTTCAGGGCGGCGACACGTTCCTGTTGCTTGGGATCCGCCATAAGGTTGTTCATATTGTAGGGGTCTTCAAGCACGTTAAAGAGTTCCATAGCCGGCCTGTGTTCATAGGCAGCAACCTGTTGTTTGGCAAAGGCATCGCCCCGGGCCGCAAGAACTTTCCAAGAGTTCCAGATCTCTCCCCGTGTGGCGGCGTTTTGAAAGGTGGCCTCGGGGGAAAGGTTCAGGACCAGACGGTACTCACCGTCCGTGACCGAGCGAATGGGGAAATAGTCCGATCCATTGTTAATCCCCCGCGTGGTTTGTAGGCCAAACGAATAGTCTTTATGGCTTTTAGATTGTCCTGTTAGTACAGGTACCATACTCTTGCCATCTAAGTACTCTGGAATCTCACCACCGGCCAATTCAATAAAGGTCGGTACCACATCGGAATAGTCAATTAAGGCCTGGCTGACCGTACCTGGTTCGATAATACCAGGATAACGGGCAATAAAGGCCGTATGCAGACCAGCGTTGTAGCAGGTCCACTTGGCAAAGGGTAGACTGTTGCCTTGCTCGCTGGTAAAGATAAAGAGGGTGTTGTTGGATAGCTTGTGTTTCTTGAGCAAATCCAGGGCCTGCCCTACTTGCCCATCGAGATAGTTGATCTCGGCTAGGTACTTGACAAAACCCTTTCGTGTTTCCGGGGTGTCGACAATCATCGGAGGCAGTGTTATTTTGTCAGCATCAAAGAGTTTGGGATTGCCTTTGTTCCAAGGGGTATGCGGTTCGTTGGAGCAGAGGAACAAACAGAAAGGTTGCTTTTTCTTTTTGGCATCTTCGATAAAGACATCGACGGCCTTGTAGTCAGGATTCTTACCCTTACCAAGATACTCAAAGTCAAAGACCTTTTTAGGGCCAATGTGCGTTTTGCCGGACAGGGCCACACGATATCCCAGAGGCTTTAAGCGCTGTACTATGGTCTTATTACCCGGCATCACGAAGGTATGGTTGGGATAGGCACCGCTCTTAACGGGCCAGATACCGGTATAGAGGTTGTGACGTGTGGGCGAACACATCGGGGCTGCCTGATAACAACGTTCAAACCGGAGGCCCTCTGAGGCCAGCTTGTCGATATTCGGAGTAATCGAATCCGGACTACCATAGCAGCCGAAATCCCAATGGGACGAATCGTCAGAAATCAGCAAAACCAGATTCGGCTGGGTTTGTTTGGCATAACTTGTCAGGCATAACAGCAGTGTTATCAGTAGTATCATTTTTTTCATTGGTGTAACCCTTAAAATGCGATAGTAATGTAAGACCCCCTGCGGTTGCTATCTTTGTTTCGGTTTCCATTTTGCTTTTAAACTCACCTGACCATCCTTTAAAGCATCGCAGCGTTTGGCATAGGCCATCCACATGGCTTCTAACTCTTTGACACGTTGTGGTTGTTCTTTTGAGAGATCGTGTAATTCGCTACGATCGTTTTTTATATCATAGAGTTCCCAGGGCCTTTTGTTGGACTTTGCCACAAGCTTCCAGTTCCCCCAACGCACAGCCCGATTCCCTTCGTGCTCCCAATAGAGGGCCTCGCGATCCAGAGATCGGCCTTGAAAGACCGGGACCAGCGACATGCCCTCCAGGGGTTTTATGCCCTGACCGGCATGGGTCTTGGGATAGGTCCCTCCTGCTATGTCCAGGCAGGTTGCCATGATATCGATCAGATGGGAGGGTTCGTCACGGATTTCATTTCTTCCGGAAAAACCGTTAGGCCAGTGAACCACGAGCGGCGTCGAGATGCCCCCTTCATGGACCCAGTGCTTGTATTCCCTAAACGGAGTATTGGAAACATTGGCCCAGTTTTTTCCGTAACCGATATAGGTATCTGCCGGCCCTGGCATCACCTTGCCGCGTCGAACGGGCCAACCGTCACGCGTTTGTTGGGGACAGGAACCGGTATAGTGAATTACATCATCCGGAATCGGCAGCAGACTCGGTTTGTCCGCACGAGGTTTCAGTTTGTTACTACGACCTCCACTTTCGGCACAACCGCCGTTATCCTGCAAGTAAAAGATCAGGGTGTCTTCCAACTGCCCTTTCTCTTTGAGCTTCTTTACGATTCGACCAATGCCCTGATCCATCTGATCGAGCATAGCCGCATAGACTTCCATGCAGGCGGATTCCCATCGTTTGTCCTTGATCTTGTCCCAATCGCCCACGGTCGGTGACAGTTCCGTATCCGGCCGGATCACGCCCAGCTCTTTCATCCGTTTGAAACGGGCCTTGCGAATCGTGTCATAGCCCACATCGTAGCTTCCCTTGTATTTAGCGATATCCCGTTCACGAGCGTGCATGGGCCAATGGGCAGAGGTATAGGCGACGTACATAAAGAAAGGATTGTCAGTGTCATGCTCATCAATAAACTGTACGGCATTGTCACTGAGGGCATCGGTAAAGTGATAGTCCTCCTGGGGCTGATAGACCGGGTCGTTCTTTATCGTAATCGGTTGATTATCGCGTACTAAAGAATTGGGATCCCACAAACTACTGGCCCCATTAATAATGCCATAGTAACGTTCAAAACCCCGCTGTAAGGGCCAGTTGTATTTCTTTTCCTTGGCCACAGGATACGAGGTTGGATGCGGTGTCAGATGCCACTTGCCCAGCATATAGGTCGAATAACCCGCCGGTTTTAGGGCCTCGGCAATGGTGACACAACGTTTATTGAGATCTCCGCGATAGCCCTCATAGCCTTCGTCCGTCATCATCCAGCCAATACCGGCCTGATGCGGATTGAGACCGGTCATCAAGCTGGCACGTGTCGGACAACAACGGGCCGTATTAAAGAACTGTCGAAAACGCAGGCCCTGACTGGCTAAGCCATTGAGTGTGGGAGTTTGAATCTCACTGCCATAGCAGCCAATATCCGAATAGCCCACATCATCGGACAGTATCACAATAATATTGGGCCGCTTGGCTGGAACTGCCAAAGCCGGTTTTATCCCGAAACAAGCCGCTGTAAGCCCCACACCAACTGTCTTAATAAAATCGCGTCGAATCATAGGAATTCCTTATGCTATCAATTATTAATCCTTATCTTTAATTTGTTTCATCATTTCCCCCTTCTTTTCTGAGGGGCAGCCAAAGCACCTACCCGATCGGCCCAACGTTGCCAGACGTCGGAAAGTTCCTTGACCTTGTCGGGAAACTGGGCCGCGAGGTTCTGTGTTTCCGTCAGATCTTTGGAGAGATGATAGAGGTCCCATTTCTTGGCTTTAGCCATGGCCACGATCTTCCAGTCACCGGACACCACGGCCCGGCCTCCCATATGCTCAAAACAATGGGTGGTTTGACCAGTCGTCACGGTGCCATTGATTACATCCATTAAACTCTGACCTTCTAACCCCAGACGTTTCTGGCCCTGAAAACTCCTTGGATAGTTTGCTTGAGCAAGATCCAAACAGGTGGGCATCAGATCGATCACGTGTCCCTGGACATCAACAAAGCCCTTTTGCTTCAAGCCCTTGGGCCAATGCACAATAAAGGGTGTATTGCAGCCGCCTTCATAGGATTCTTTTTTCCAGAATCGAAAAGGCGTATTCGAGGCGTTGGCCCATTTGCTGCCGATTCCCGTATAACTCAATTCAGAGCCAAGTAGTTCTGTTGGAATGGTATTACCATAGAGCACCTTCTGACCCTGGCGTGTTTGGCTGGTGCGATCGTAACCGGGCCCTCCTGTAATTTCCGGGGAGGCCCCATTATCAGAAAGGAAAAAGAAAACCGTATTCTCAAATTTCCCAAAGGACTTGAGTTGCTCTAGCAAACGCCCCAGATTTTGGTCCACACGATCAATCATTGCTGCATGAACCGCCATCTTGCGACTGTTAAAGGCCTTCTCCTGTTTTGTGAGTTGAGCCCAGGTTTTTTCTTTTCCCATAATTGTCGGCAATGGAGTGACAGCCTTATCAAAGAGCCCCATATCGAGTTGTCGCTGGTAACGCTTGGCCCTTAAGACCTCCCAGCCCTCCTTGTAGGTCTCTTTGTATTTGGCGATATCCTCTGGCAAGGCGTGAATGGGCCAATGCGGGGCACATTGGGAGTAATACAGAAAGAAGGGCTTGTCCGATTTTGAAAACTCTGAGATATACTCAATGGCCTTGTCCGTGATGGCATCGGTTAAGTAGAAGTCTTCCGGTACCTCTTTGACGGGCTCTGTCCCTTCAACCAAAGAGAAAGGGTCAAAATAATTGATCACGCCCCAGATAATACCGTAGAACTTTTCAAACCCGCGATTCGCAGGATAGGATTCGATGGGACCAAAGGGACCGTGTTCGATCTGATGGTCCAGCCACTTTTGATGATCCGAGCCATTTAAGGTAAGAGTTTTTGATAAATGCCACTTGCCGACCATGGCGGTGTGATAGCCGGATTCCTTTAGAGCCTCGGCAATCGTCACACCATCACGTGTCAAACTGTGGCGGTTTCTGGTCAGCCCCACCTGATGGGGATAGAGCCCTGTCATCAGACTCGCACGGGTCGGGCAACATCGCGAGCTATTACGAAACTGCGTAAACCGCAGTCCCTTGGTGGCCAAGGCATCAATATTGGGTGTCTGAATCTCACCACCATAACAGCCCACATCCGAAAAGCCCATGTCATCGGCCATCATAATAATGATATTGGGGCGTTTATCTTGGCCCAAAACAGGGCCGCAGAGTAGAAGAAGCCCAAGGAATCTCAGTCCATATTTCATATTCTGCCTCACCATTCCTTATTTCGCACCTTCTATACCATTGTCACATTTACTTTTCAGTAATGATTAATAAGTCTTCTTCTGAACGGTCTTATTTCGCCACCCAACAAGTGCTTCATGCAGTTTCTTGGCCCGTTTCGGATACTGTCCGGCCAGATCATGTTTTTCGGATGCATCTTCGGCAAGATGATACAATTCGATGTGATTGTCGTCGAAAAACTCGATAAGTTTCCAATCGCCCTGACGAATCGCTCCACTGGATAGACCACCGAGGAAATGCTTCTTTTGCAGGGGATAATGCCAGTAAAGAGTTTCCCGTTCGAGCTTGGCTTGATCTGTTAATACGTCAATAAGGGAAAGACCATCAAGTGTATGCTCTGGCTGATCCAAAGCCAATAGCTCAACAAAGGTCGGATAGAAATCAGTATTTACAACAACTGTCTCACAAACCGTATTAGGCTCTACCACTGAAGGCCATTTAACGATCATTGGTTCACGGATCCCCCCTTCGTAGAGATGCGACTTTGCTTCACGTAAAGGGGCATTAGAAGTAACACGACCATCACCACCATTATCACTTGTAAATATAACCATGGTCTTATCCGTTAAACCGTGTTTTTCGAGTGTTTCCAGAATCATTCCCACACCATCATCCATGACCTTAAGCATGGCTGCCAGGTGAGGATTATTCTTAGTTTTACCGGCACCTGGCTTTTTCTCAAAATAGGCCACCAGTTCAGGACGACCATTGAGTTTGGCATGGACACTGTAATGACTCTTATAGAGGAAGAATGGTTTATCTTTATTTCGCTCGATAAACTGCACTGCTTCATAGTTTGAGCGATCAATCAAATGCTCATTCTCTCCGAGAACTGTCTCAATCGCCAAATCAACTCTCTTATAAGGATAAAAATAGGAACCTCCAGAAATACCTCTCTGCTCAGAAATCATCACCTCATCGAAACCATGATCTTGAGGTCCGGACTTGACTTGACTCGCTCCCTTGACCTTAGCATAACCACTCAAATGCCATTTACCTGTCATGCCAGTCACATAACCCGCCTTTTTAAACTGTTCAGGTAAGGTCACCATAGCATCAGGTAAATGCCAATCCGTGGTTGGCCGTAAATAATCAGTCACACCAATGCGTGCAGGATATTGACCAGACATTAACGAAGCACGATAAGGAGAACATACAGGCGCCGCTGCATAAGCTTGCGTAAATAACATCCCCTGCTTTGCCAATTTATCCAAATGCGGTGTCTCATTAAAGCTATTGCCATAACAACCCAATTCCGGCCAGCCAAGATCATCCGCTAGAATATAGATGACATTCGGGGTTTCCTTTGCAATAGCTAGATTTAAGCCCGTTGCTAATACAATTAATACAAATATGGTTTTATTTATTATACACCTCGGAAACAGTTTTAGGTTTTAGGTATCTGTCTTCTATTTTTTCACTCGTGGATCTGCAAGCTGTCCCGGTTTCCATGAATCAGGATCTTTCAATAACCTTGGTTTATTAAAAATCTCACCCTTATCATTATTCTCTTTCATCCACGTTTCCAATTGACCCTTAAGATCCGTAAAAACCTCAGCATAATTTGGATCTGCAGCTAAGTTATTAAGCTCATAGGGATCCACTGTAATATCATAGAGTTCATATCGTGGTCGTTCATAGTAACGATCAAGCAAGAATTTCGCATTTGAATCTGTCTTTGCCCTGTCCACCCAACTCATCCAATAGTCACAGCATAAGCGTGACATAATCAGATCCGTATGAGTCGTAAATGCAAACTCCGGATGTAAATTCGATATAAATTTATATTGATCCGTACGAATCGCACGGCAAGGATAAACATTCTTACTCTTATCACCACTATGTGTTGTAAAGATAACGAATCGATGAGTCTCAGCTTCGCCTAAAAGCACCTTCGCAAAGGATAAACCATCAATATCTTCGGTTACCTTACCTTCTGCTAAGTCTACCAGTGTAGGTAAAAGATCAATCCAACTCACCATAGCTGACGTTTCAGTACCCGCCTTAATCTGTCCCGGCCAAGCGGCAATCATCGGAGTGCGAATCCCTGAATCATAGAGTGTCCACTTACTAAAGGGCCATTGACCGCCATGATCACTGGTATACATAAAGAGTGTATTATCACCGAGATATTTCTGAGTTAGCACTCGAAGATCACCCAATAAACCATCCAGCTCCTTAATCTCTTGATAATACCGTGCACGCTGATAACGTGTCTGTGGGGTATCTATATGTGTTGGTGGCAAGACCAAATCATCGTCATTAAAATCCGTCACCTCTGGCCAGCCCACGTGAGGATTACTGGTACCTACAAAAATACAAAGTGGTTTTTTACTCTTACGCTTATTAAGATACTCAGACACTGTTGATCGCAACTGCCCCACATCTTTTTTAGAACTGATAAAATCAAATCCACATTTCTTAGCGTAACCGCCATGAGCCACCTTACCAAAGGCCGCTGTTTCATAACCGAACTCTTTTAGGTAAACAGGTAGTTTTTTAATCTCACCACGTGGATAGGAGTGATTTTCCTGAGCACCATTTACAACTGGCATCAACGACGTTAACATTGCCGCTCGACTCGGTGCACAGGCAGGCGAAGCAATAAAGGCACGTCTGAATTTCAAACCATCCTTAGCCAACTGATCCATATTGGGTGTTGGTATATCCGTGGCACCATAGGTACTACAATCCAACATCGAATGGTCATCAGACAGATAAATCATAAAATTAGGTTTTGTCTGGGCATGTACACAAAAACTAAAACCCAACACACATATCATTAGTACCATCATCTTTTTCATAATTAACAAACCCTAATTTATGCGATTTTTCGTAGGATGGGCTCCGCCCATGCTGATCATTTAGCCAGCCGAAGGCTACCACATTCTGTGTTCTGCATCCTGTGTTCTGCGTCCTGTTTTTATTCTTCCGTCCCATACAAAGCCATATCAAAGACCTTGTATTTCTTTGATTTACGCACTGGTGATACTATCTGAATACGATTCTCACCAATCTTTGCAATCAACATCTCTTCATCCAACAAAGGATACACCGTACACACAGGCTCCCCAGCCTTTGCAATCGCTCTGGTAGCACGTAAGACCTTGCCATTAAGCTTAATCGTACAATTTAAATTACCCTTCATTGCAAAGCAGAGTTTCTCTGGAATGTCTGTCAATGTAAAGGTTGTTTGTAAATCATAAGGCAACGCTGCCTTCCAAGACAAAGGCATATACTTATTATCAGCCACACCAATGGGTAAGGTAACAGATTGCTTCTTATTCTTATTCGTTAATGTCCATTTTGAACCAAAAGGAACAATCGTCTTAAGCTGAGGCGGATCATATAAACGATCGTGCAGCGTCGCTAAGCTTTTTACATTTACCTTAGAGACCTTACGGTCGTAGGTCAACCAACCATTGAGTTCATGTTCTACATCTGTAATCTGGGTATACACAGCCGCATTGCAACCAGCGATGGCATTTAAAAAGCGTAGATTCTCAACAAACTGATCAAAACCTAGAGCCAAGGTCTCTTCAGATGCAAAGGTTTGACGTGCACCACTGCCTGTCAGATTGAATTTATCCACAGGTGTATAGTTAACATGCTTCGGATCTTTGGGTTTATGAACGTCAGAATAAAATGTATGACCTTCAACTGCCATATTCAAACCGCCTACTTCACCTAGCAAAACCGCACGTTTGCCATTAAGCTTGTAGTCAGTTACATTTAATCCTGGATAAAATGAATAGTTGTGTGCATCCATAATATCCCCGGTTGGTTTGTCTGTCCAACCACTTGCACCGGTAATTAAACGCGTTGGATCGTATTCAGAAACCCACTGACCGAATCGTTCTGTCTCATGTTGACTCCAGCCCTCATTAAAGACGATCCATTGGGTTACAGAAGGATGATTATGTAACCAGTCCACCATGGCCTTAAACTCGTCATGCCACTGCTTCGATGCCGCGTCATCAACTTTCTGGCCATACTTAGGCATGCAGATCATATCCTGCCAAACCAGTAGGCCTAATTTGTCAGCCCAGTAATACCAACGATCCGGATGTGTCTTAATATGCACACGAATCATATTACAGTGAATATCTTTCAAATACTTCAGATCAAACTTAATCGCCTCTTCAGTGGCAGGTGTCAACACACCGTCCGGCCAATAGCCCTGATCCAAGGGACCATACTGGAAGATCGGTTTATTATTTAGAAAGATACGCGTAAAACCATCTGGGGCTTTGTTAACTGCGATCTTACGAATACCCGTATAACTCTGCACCTGATCGACAAGCTGACCATTTTCACTAAGCGACACCGACATATCATAGAGAAACGGATTTTCAGGTGACCAAGCAATAAAATCCTTCACCTTGACCGCAATGGGTTCGTTCGTCTTGCCAATCACTTCATCGAGACCACCAAGTCTAACTGAAACTAACCCCTTTGATGAACTTATGGCCGTCACATACACACAGGCCAGATCGTAATTAGGTACAATCTTCAAATGTTTAATACTATTTTGAGGCAAAGGCTCTAACCAAACAGTCTGCCAAATCCCTCCGGTTGATTGATACCGAAATCCCTTACGGTTTTCCGGCATAATCTGTTTTCCCAAGGCCTGGCACTGCTGCTCCGTACCATCCCAAACACAAACATGAAGCTCATTGACACCGGATTTCAAATAGGATGTGATATCAAAGGCAAAAGGATCATAACCGCCACGATGCTGGCCCACCTTCTTTCGGTTTATGTAGACACTTGTCTCCCAATCTGATGCCTGAAAACGCAGCATAACCTTCTGACCTTTCCACGACTTAGGCACTTCAAATCTGCGACGATACCAAAGTAGTTCCTCAGGACGCAGGATGTGCCCAACACCAGAAAGAGGGGCATCAATGGCAAAAGGAACCAGGATCTTCCCATGAAATTCCTCGGGAATCATTTGCGTCGTAAAAGAGGCCTTTTTAACCAAGCCCTGAACTGGTTTGAAGATACTCTTATCCAGGCGATACTCCCAAAGTCCATTCAGGCTGAGCCAGTCTTCACGAACCATTTGCGGGCGAGGGTACTCGGGCAAGGGATTGTTATTATCCACGGTGTCGGTAAACGGGGTCTTGAGGTTAAACTCCGAAAATTCAAAGGGGTTATCCACAGACCAAGCCAAGCCTGCCAGACTCATCACCAATAACACCAAGTCACTCTTTTCTAGTTGCATACGTCTATCTCCTTTTTTGTGTCCATCGCAGATGAATCTAGCCCTGTCCAGATCCTTGCCCTTTGTCGTCGTTGGATCGGCTTCCTTAGGGAATCCATATTCTTTAATGACCTGTTTTACAAAAGACTTAGCACAAAAAAGCCGAGAATACCTTGCCTGATGTCTCAGCATACGTCAAAAACCGCTCTCACGATAGTACGCACACAACCTATCGTGCGAAGATTTCAAAAGGAGGTGCTAGCCCCACAAATGTCGTTAACCATCGACATGGTGCCATTGATCATCATTGACTGGGGTGTCGGAGTACGCCTGAATCCTGGTCGCATCATCACAGACCAGAGTGACTCTACACAGGCAACGGTTCTCACGACACTCTGCTTGAACCACAGCTCAGCCGCCGCCACAAGCCCGAAATAAATGGAAACAAGTTAGCTGTGAGCACCGGCGACAGCGAACATGAGAAACCCGGTCAGGAGGAGAACGTCGGTTGTCACCCACATGTACGGCAGCCATCGGTTTGGATTGGATTTCAACACCAGCTGTTGATATATCCAGGCGATTGAACACCACGCAATCACCAGACCAGTTGTGAAGGTATGAAACCGCTCGCTGATGCCTGCTTCGCCAAGAAAATATGTGACCAAGTGGTAGGTGCAGAACACGAATGCTGCCATCACAGTCACTGCGAGTCTGGGCCCACGCTTCATCCAGCGTACTATCGCTGGAACCACGCCGGCAGTACGTGCCATAACCGCTTCGCCGTTTATGAAATGCTGTAGCTCTTCATTGAACTGGTTCGCTGATTCATACCTGTCCTACGCAATAATTCGAACTTGTGCAATTTCAACGTCTTATGTAAACTCGCCGCATAGCGATTAAGTCTTTCTTATTGAAATTATCATGATCCTGCCTCCTAGACAACAGTACGTTTATTTGACAGATAATCCCGACTTAGTTGTAGAAACGGTTGTAGTTTCCCTATAAGCCAACCACGCTTTGTATCTGTAACCAGCTGTAGAACAAAAGCTTGTGAGTATTATACAACGCAGTACTTGAATGTACATTGAATCTGATACGCGAAAAACAGCGATATTAGGCCAAAAATGAGGGCGTCTGAATCCAGAGAATCGCCATTTTTCATGGTACAGTCCTGCTAAAAACTGCGGTAACTTGAGTCTCAATCGAAAGATCTTTCAGCCGGAGAGTGGGAACAGTTGCTCGAAAGAAATGAGTGCTTGACAGAACTGTCGTGTATTGGTGTTCTATGAAGATCCAACAAACAGTCTTGGCTTCTCTCCCAGGGCTGACATATATGACAGTCATGCGAAAGGATCTTCTTATGGCAGAAGCACCTCAATGGTTGACATCACTTGTTGATACTGTAGGCAATTGCATGGAGGTTCGCTGCGCATCTGGTCTCCTGGCATTCCGCTGGCGCATGGAAAACGATTTCTGGGAGATAGCGGTATACTCCACCCCGGGCGAAGTGGTCGGTGGAGCGGATGACGGTGCAATCATCGTACCTGGTTTCTCACTGAACGTGCAGGAACTGATGTCTGCCTTTGAAGTGGTGGCGAGCCTTCACTGGCGCTCTCATTCATTTGGCCCACATGACAATCTGGGCCCGAACGTTTCGATTGAGGGTGTCTACCAGGGGCACGAGGTGTGGTTGAAGGTCTTGGCCGAAGCCCCGGAAGATGAAGAACCAGGATTCAAGGTGGATCTATAGTGCCCACGGGGGAACGCGTAGTTGGTGACCTGATCTTGTGGTGAATTCTCGGATATGCCTGTTTAGTGGCTTTGCACAGAGCTTCACGTCGATAACCATGCTGCCAATCAACCGCCTGGAGGATATCCAAATTGACAAGTCATCCACCCTCCGAAACCGCCCCGTCGATCCACATAGGAAAACCCTTAGAATAAAGCGGCCTTCCCTATCAACCTACCTTAGTGTAAGCCAATCCAACACGATGACCAAGTTTGTGGTGCAACCCATAAATCATACAGTCCGGTCTTGAATTATTTAACATGGCTTTGACTGTCAGGTCCCGCGTTGAAGCCCATATTCTGCGGCAAAAGGTAGCAGTAAATGCGAAGCATGAAGGAACCCACGAAAATTGACTTTCACCACCGGCGAATAGGCCGGATCTCAAATTTCACCGAATTGATGTAGATGCTGACCGGCAATTGCGGCCAGCGGTATGCCGCTGCATGCACATTCTGCGAGCTGAAATGGGCCGATGGCATGGTGCCTAACTTGGCCTACTTGGAGGACGAGTTCTGCGTCTGTTGCTGTCGCTTGTTTCGTCGACTGCGCAGTTGTTCATTCCTTTGCAAAAGGTCTCCCACCGATCCCAGGGTCTTGTTCAGAATATCCAATTGGTGACGGATGACTGGGGGAATGGACGTGTTCCACTCCAGTGTGGACCGGCCCGTGAGGGTAGACCTGAGGGCCGCAATCACTGAAAAGGCGGTAGGTTCGAAACACCTGATCAGGGTGACCCGACCTTGACAAGAGAGGGGTTCGAGGGTCAGACCTTTGGGGTTCGAGGGTCAGACCTTTTATTTTGTTTTATACTGACATGTTCTTTTTTTTAGGGTAGTTTTGGGTTATGGCTAGACCTATTCGAATCGAATATGAAGGTGCTGTGTATCATGTTACGATACGTGGTAATGAACGTAAGTCCCTTTTTAAGACAGATGCTGATTGGGGGCTTCGCTAGGGTCACCCTGGACATAGTACTTAACAAACAATTTCGCAAATCTATCTCGAAGAATTCTAAGTCCCCATATTGGACTTACCCTTCATGCTAACACTCAGGAGCAATCAAATTGTCCCGGTATTCATCCTGCCTATTGAATCCAGGTCAATTTGGCCGTTAACGGCCCAATCTTTTCGCCTTTGCAGCAGTGTATTTTTTTCCCAGCCAGTCACCACTGTCGGCAAGGCCGGGTCGCTACGCTGAGGTGTGAGAGGACGCTTCGCTGAAATGTGAGCCTAATGAAATAAGATTTCACAGGCCAAGAGTGTGGAATTGGTTTCTGGTTGTTAGTTGTTGGTTTTCTTTCAGCCTTCAAGTCTCATCCTTCGTTCCTTCCGGCCTCCCCTCTGGTTGTTGGTTCTTCGCGGCTTTGCGGCTTGAGCGAATCCCATGAGCGGGCGCGAGTTTCTGTTTTATTAAGGGTCAGTTTTCCGAATTTCTTTATCTGCGTGCATCTGGGCTTTTTATCTGCGGCTCAAGGATGGTTGTTGGTTTTTGGTCATTTGTTTTTGGTTAGCCCTCAGGTTTCATCCCTTTTCTGCGTCCTTCTGTGATTTCTGTGGTTCAAAGATGGTTGTTTGTTTTTGGTTGTTGGTTTGTTGACCGCTTCGCGGACTGGTTTTAAGAGATCCCTCGATGCCTTGGGGTGACGGTGTTATCTTGTGTGGTTGTTTTGATGGTGGGCGATAGGAATTTGCGAAAATTAGCGTCAATTAGCGGTTCAAAAGCAGTTGTCGGTTTTTGGTTTTCTTGGTATTCTGGTGACTTCGGGAGCGTTCCGGGTCAATCCCCGGATAAGTGAAGGGTGATTAGGTGTGCGATAGCCCAATCAAAAATCATCAATCCAAAATCTAAAATGAAAAAGACAGTCAGGGGATTTTTGATTGGTGATTTTAGACTTTTGATTTGAAAAAAGAATCACTACGAAGCATTACATCCCAAAGGGTAACGGGAAATTCATTTTTAATGGTATGGTGACACGAATAGTTGAAGGGTGATTAGGTGTGCGATAGCCCAATCAAAAATCATCAATCAAAAATCTAAAATGATAAACCGGAGTATGGCTCTCATCTGATTGAACAACTGTCGGCTGATTTGTCAGAGCAGTTTGGGGAGGGGTTTTCTGGAATTGATACACCCGAAGGGCAAACAGCAAAACGTTATGTTCAGCGACACCTTGGAATTGGGTCAACGGTTGTGGTTCGATCAAGGAAGAGTGATAAGTATGATCGCTACCTGGCGGATGTGTTTTTTCTGGCTGGGGCCAGGAGTCCTAAACGCATCTTGAAGGAGGGGCTGTTTCTAAATCAAGTACTGCTGGATAAAGGGATGGCTAAAACGTTTTAAGGGAAAACTTAGACGCTTTCCGCTTCAATTATTAGCATCGTGATGCTTTGGCACTTGAACCTATTGGTCGGGAAGCAGAAGGAGCAGGGGGGGGCAATGCTAAAGTGTGAACCTGATGAAATAAGATTTCAC
>Ga0307990_1000932_pt1 | contig 25066 bp, 21 predicted proteins | sample EllFjometagen129_FD_203168 | JGI IMG/M metagenome (GOLD analysis project Ga0307990, IMG submission 203168) | Marine microbial communities from Ellis Fjord, Antarctic Ocean - #129 | ecosystem: Environmental > Aquatic > Marine > Unclassified | place: Southern Ocean | collected 2014-10-08
TCGCAACGGCACCCGGATCATCAAATTCTTTCTGCTCATCTTTAGATAGGTGTAGAAAGAATTTGATGATCCGGGTGCCGTTGCGATGCAGATGTTTTTCCATATCCACAATGGAGCGGTAGCGATCTTCCCAGACGGTTTTTTTATCAATCAGTTCCGGCGGAAGCTTCTGACTGCGGAGCATTTCCGGATGGACGCGGACGATGAGGACTTCTTCGTAGTAGGAGCGGTTGAAGATACCGATCCGTCCGCGTTCTGGCAGCCTGCGGGTTGTACGCCACAGGAAATCGTGTTTGAGTTCTTCGGCACTCGGCTGTTTGAAACTGAAAACCTGACAGCCCTGCGGATTGACGCCGGACATGACGTTTCGGATAACGCCGTCCTTGCCGGCGGCATCCATTGCCTGAAAGATCAGCAGCAGCGCGTATCGCCCGGAGGCGTAGTGAACGCGTTGCAGCTCGCTCAGCTTATCCACCTGCTCTTCGAGAAGTTTTATATATTCCTTCTTCGAGTCATAGATCGGTTTTACTTGCGTCGGCAGTTTGCTGAGTTTGATTTTTTCTCCGGGCTTTACCCGGAACTCTTTTGTGTGGATTTTCATTATTCTATTGCTTCCAGGGGATTAGTCCGCTTTCCAGAGGAATTGTACCCCAATGAGTTATGTCGACAATAAATAAGGGCCGATTTCCCATAAAGCGTAATCTAGATATTTTGAATTAAAATAATGATTGCATATATTCCTCTGTGAGGTCAAGATATTCTTTTAGCAATACTGGCAATCGGGTCTCTCTGACATGAGCACTGATATTGCGGTGATCCTGGGCATCCGTTTCAGGTTAGTCTCTCCCGACAAAGATCATCCCTATGGACATCTGCTTTCATAAGTTGTTGAGAGAAAGCAACTAAAACGGAATTAATAACAGCCGTCAACTCTCGGCATTTTGAGATGGGAAAGTAATATCAGCACTGTAGATCCCGATTTTATCGGGATTGTCCGGTTGGAAACCGGACCTACGTTTACGAACAATATCTGTACTCCCTTATTTCCAAAACACGTAGTGTTTTTTTCTAAAGCGGCGGCGGCCAACACACAAGGGGATATTTAGAGAATATGGGCCCGTACATCACAAGTGCTTAGTTTGGTTGCGGCTAAAAGCAGCTTTAGAATTTTAGAACTTCCCATATTACCTCCTTGTGTTCCCTGTCCTGCTTTTGTAAAATTATGCAAATTTACACACCTAGCCCAACAAAGCAGGAATTAAAGTAAAAATCTTTCGCAAACACGACTCTGGCAGGTTGAAAACACGAACAAGATAAAGGGGAAAACTAAATATGATTATAAGTAATAGAATTAAAGCTGTATTGAATCTAGCCGTATTAGTGCTAACAGGATTCATCATCAATTTAACGGCGGAGGCTAAGCCGCTCAAGATCTATATTCTTACCGGACAATCGAATATGCTCGGACAAGGAAATATGGGTCCTGCAACTACTGTTGGCACACTGGAATACACCGTGGCAAATGATCCCACGGGGGTGTACAAGTTTCTGGTTGACGACAATAAAAAATGGATTATTCGTGACGATGTCTGGATTAGGGATCAGCGTTCCAAGCAGGGCGGTCTGACCGTCGGGTATGGTTCTAGAGATTTTCTAGTGGGTCCCGAACTGGGCTTTGGTCATCGCATTGGTGATCTGCTTGAGGACCAGGTGCTGATTGTCAAGGCCGCCTGGGGCGGAAAGAGCCTGGCGGTTGACTTTCGTCCACCGAGTTCGGGTGGCAAGACCGGTCACTATTACAACGAGATCCTGCGTTTGGTAAAGGAAGCCACCACCAACCTCAAGACATATTTCCCGGACTACAACGGCCAGGGTTACGAGATCGCCGGCTTTGGGTGGCTCCGACGAAGCCGCGCCTAAAGTGACGATTGGATCAAAGGACAGTCGAGACCGCTGGTGGCTGTTGAGTTATAATGCAGCAGCCAAAACACCGCACTTCATCTACGCCCTCTCGGATCCGTTGATCGTTAAAAGAATCAAGGAGTAGACCTGCAGGTATATGTTCTTCAGAAAACAGAAAAAGAGGAGATTGAGAATGAGAAAGATAGACGTTATGATTGGTGTGTTTGGCTTGCTGGTAACTGTAACACAGGCCAAGCCGTTGAAAGTTTACATCCTTGCAGGACAATCCAATATGGAAGGGCAAGCAACGGTGAGCACGTTTGACCATATCGGCATGGACCCCAAGACGGCCCCCATGCTTAAGGATATGCGTACCGAAGAGGGTACGCCACGCGTCTGCAAAGAGGTCTATATCAGCCTTCTCACTGCTAAAGGCGGTTGGGGTAAGACGCCTGAGCCGGTGGAGAAGAGCGGAGAGCTGACTGTTGGCTTCGGTGCTCAGAAAGGTCTCAAATTTGGACCTGAATTCACCTTTGGAATCTATATGCACAAGCATATCAAGGAACCGTTCCTTATCATTAAGACTGCCTGGGGAGGTAAGAGCCTCAATACTGATTTCCGATCTCCAAGTGCCGGTCCCTACGTATGGAATGAAAAGCTGGCTGCCAGCAGGACTGACGAGCAGAAGGAGCAGAAAAAAAAGGCCACCGGAGTCTACTATCGTCTGATGATTGATTACGTCAAGAAGGTGCTTATTGACCCGGGGAAGGTTCACCCGGCATATAATAAGAAGGATGGCTACGAGATTGCCGGTTTCGTCTGGTTTCATGGATTCAATGACATGGTCGACCGTTGGACTTATCCAAACCGAAACAAACCCGACGGTTATGCCCTGTATAGTGAACTTCTGAGTCATTTTATCCGTGATGTTCGTAAGGATCTGGGCGCACCGAAGATGCCTTTTGTAATCGGCGTGATTGGTGTAGACGGCGTGCCGACCAAGGAATCGGAGGCCAAGGTGCAGGCCAGATACAGGGGCATTCGACCGGGCATTCGTAAAGCTATGGCAGCGCCAGCTTCCATGCCGGAATTCAAAGATAATGTAATTGCCGTTCACACGGGCAAATACTGGGATTACGAATTGCATGAACTCGCAGATCGGCAATGGAAACAGCTCGGGCCCAAGATTAAAGAAGCAGAGAAGAATAAGCAATTGACCCGTGAGCAGAAGAAGGCTCTCAGTGAAAAGATAACAAATGAGGTATACACCCCTCATGAGCTGATGATTCTCAAGGCCGGTTGGTCAAACAAGGCCTATCACTACCTGGGATCTGCAAAGATCATGGGTCAGATCGGTAAAGGCTTTGCTGATGCAATGGCAGAGCTTAACAGCAAGCAGGACGACTAACGATTGAAGAATTCAAAAAGTCTGCGAAGATCGGTGGGACAGGAAAGTGATCAAATGAAGAAGCATGAATGCTGGAATCGGGGAACGAGTGGAGGGCAACAACAACAATGATTAACAGACAAAATTTCACAGTAAGTATGCTTTTGGGCGCAGCATTGGCATTGCTCGCGCCGACTTTCTGTCTGTCTGGAGAGCAGCCAGCCTCTGCCCAAAGACCCAACTTTCTCTTTGTGATGATTGATGATATGGCGCCGGACGCCCTCTTCAACAATCGCTTCCCGTTTCTGCAGACGCCCAACCTGGAGCGCTTGGCCAAAGAGGGTGCGGTCTTCGACAATATGATGGTGACAACATCGCTCTGCTCCCCGAGCCGGGCCTCGATTCTGACCGGGACCTATGCCCACATTCACGGGGTGCGCTACAACTCGACTCAGGATCCCGATCCACATTTGAAGCAGTACCCCCAGATGCTGCAAAAGGCCGGTTACAAGACCGCTATGATCGGCAAGTGGCACATGGCGCGTCATGCACGCCCCCGCCCCGGGTTTGACTATTGGCTCAGCTTCAAAGGACAGGGGGTCTACAACGACCCGGAACTGAATGAAAATGGAACCGTCCTCAAGGAGAAGGGATACATCACTGATATTCTCACGGATAAGACGATCGATTTTCTTACCGAGAACAATGACCCTTCGACAGGCTCAGGGCAGGCGCACCCGTTCTATGTGCAGCTTTGGCATAAGGCATGTCATGGACCATTCACTCCGGCTGAACGACACAAAGACGCATTTCCAGAGGGGAAATTTCAAGAACCGGCCAGCTGGGCGATCGATTTTTCTGACAGCCCGCTATGGTGGCGTCGCGCTGCGGTTTACGGGCTTCACTATCAGAAATGGGTTGCCAGTGAAGGCAAGCCCGTTCCAGAGAAGGTCGAGCCAGGGAAATGGCAGGTCAAAAACACAAAAAGGCTCAATATGCTCCGTTGTCTTCTCGCCGTCGATGAGGGGCTCGGTCGCGTGATGGATCTGCTTAAAAAACAGGGCCGACTCGACAATACGGTTATCATCTTGATGGCAGATAACGGCTATTTCTTTGGTGAGCACCGGAAGGGGGATAAACGTCTGGCCTACGAAGAGTCGATCCGCGTTCCCTTTGCCATTCGCTATCCGGCCATGCTCAAAGGCGGTTCACGAATCAAGGGCTTGCTCACCAACATCGATCTGGGCCCAACGATTCTCGATCTCGCCGGTGCGGAGATCCCCAAAACAATGCAGGGTGAGTCCTTTGTTCCTGTGATGAAGGGAGAGTCCGAAGGACGCATCGCGCCATTTTTCTATGAGTACTTCCAGGAGAAGTATGCCCCCGGCATTCCCACGATGCTGGCCATACGGACACCTGACTGGAAATACATCAGCTACCCCCATGAATCGGCTGATGCGGGTAACTTTGGTGAGCTCTATCATTTGAGCAAAGACCAGCATGAGATTCAGAACCTGATCCATTCACCGGAAGCTGCGCCGCAGCTTAAAAAGATGAAGCAGATGCTTGAGAAAGCAAAAGAGCAGTACGGCTACACCGAACCACCGTACAAATACGCACCCTGATAGGCATCATAGGCTACGCTGTGGCACGGTAGGATAATATGAGAATTGCTGATTGCTGAACCCTGGCAAGATATTAATAAGAGGAGTAATACATGCAGTATCAAATGACACAGAAGATGTTTGCAATGGGCGATGATTTTAAGATCAAGGATGTCAATGGAAAGGAAGTTTTTCAGGTTGATGGAAAGGCATTTTCTATGGGCGATAAACTCTCTTTCCTTGATATGGATGGAGTAGAGCAGGCCTATATTTCTCAGAAGCTTCTGAGCTTTAAAAAGAGATATGAGATCTATCGAAAAGGTAACCTGTTTGCCGAGGTTGTAAAAGGATTTACCTTTTTCAAAGACAAGTTTACAGTCGATATTCCCGGACCGAATGATTATGAGGTGACGGGTAACTTTTGGGATCATGAGTATAAATTTATCAGGAAAGGACGCGAAGTCGCTCATATATCAAAAGCCAGATTTTCTTTGGCTGACACCTATGGAATTGATATTGTCGATGGAGAGGATGATATTACAATTCTGGCGACAGCAGTTGTGATCGATCTGGTTAACGATGATGAGAGAAGGAGATAAATTGAGTCTCTTGGAAAGTGTCGCTCAGTCTCTGCGCCTTTGCGCCTTTGCGGGAGAATAATATAAAGGTACTGAAATGAGAAAAACTATGCAAACTACAAGAATTCTATTATCTGTCATGGCAGCAGTGCTGGCACTTTCGGTGAGGAGCTCTGTGCTGGCGGAGGGAAAACCCAACATCATTGTTATTCTAGCGGATGACTATGGGTATGGAGATGTGGGGTGTTACGGAAGCAAGCGATTCAAAACGCCCAATATTGATGCATTAGCGGCAGGGGGGATGCGCTTTACCGATTTCCATTCTAATGGAGCGGTCTGCAGTCCGACACGGGCGGCGTTTCTGACAGGACGGTATCAACAGCGCACTGGCATTACCGGCGTGGTCACAGCAGCAAGGCATCGCCACACCGGATTGGATTTGCAGGAGAAGACAATTGCCGAGGTCGTGAAGCCTGCCGGCTATCGTAGCGCTTTATTTGGAAAGTGGCATGTGGGCTACGCCCCGGATTATAATCCGGTTCGCCAGGGATTTGATGAATTTATCGGGTATGTCAGTGGTAATATTGATTATCACAATCACCTCGACCAAACCGGGCGGGAGGATTGGTGGAAGCAAGATGAGTTGAAGCCGGAAAAAGGCTACTCGACGGATCTCATCACAGATCATGGCGTAGATTTTATTAAGCGAAACCAGGACAAACCTTTTTTGCTTTATATTGCGCACGAAGCGCCGCACTACCCCTATCAGGGTCGCGATGATCCTCCGCATTATACACGCCAAAAGGGTCGGAGCAAAGATCCGGTCACACTGAAAGTCTACAAGGAAATGATAGAGGTGATGGATGAGAACGTCGGACGCGTGATTCAAGCTGTCAGTGATGCGGGTTTGAAGAAAAAGACGTTTATCTTCTTTTTCTCAGATAACGGTCCGGCAGGACTTGGATCCGCTGGTCCGCTGCGAGGCAAAAAAGGTCAGATTTGGGAGGGCGGACATCGGGTGCCGGCAATTGCATATTGGCCGGATATGATCAAAGCAGGGCAGGTCTCGGATGCGACGGCAATGGGAATGGATCTTTTACCGACAATCGCGGCTTTGAGCGGAGCCGCGTTGCCTGAGGGCGTCCAACTGGATGGAATTAATCTGCTTTCGCATCTGACGAAATCCACTCCTCTTGCTCCACGCCCTCTTTTCTGGGGTTACAAGAAATCATTTGCGATTAGAAAGGGTGATTTTAAACTGATCAGCTCTACCGATTTTACCAAAACGTCTCTGTATAACCTGAACCATGATCTAGGCGAGACCACCAATGTAGCCGCGCAGAATCCTGAGATTGTACAAGAACTCCTGAAACTGCTGAAAGCCTGGGATAAGGATGTGAACAAGGACGTCAAGAAACGTACTTGACGCAACGCTGTCAGAAAGAAGATATCGTGAAAAAATATACATGCATTAAGGATGATAATTAGAAGTTGTGGTTTAAAGCAGTTTGTGGAATAAAATGAGAGATGATTTTGTGCTTGTCATATGTTAACCCATGACCTCGATAGCGCACATTAGAGTGGCAGTTTGACAGGCATGCCGCTACGGTAGCACTCTTGTGCCGCAAAAACGATTTCGTGCGTTTTAGCTGCGTCCGCAAAGTTACAGTGCGACTCAACATCGTTTTGAATACACTCGATAAAGTGGTCGATCTCGCCTTGGAAGGGGTGGTGCGAAACATCGGAACTGTCGGGCCGGATTGTATCCAGCTCAATCCAATCTTTTTGCTCCGGGTGATTGTGCGACCAGATCTTGTTGTCATTAGCCGAACCCTTGTTGCCGAATATCTGTACCGGAAAACGGTAGGGCTGGATACACTCAAAGTTGACACCAACTTTACCAATCACCCCGTTGGAAAATTTCACGAGAATCATCTCAACCCCGGCATACTCCAGAGGATCGCCCTCATGCCAGCTGTTCTCAATCGGATTGTACTGATTCGTTGATTGTCGACGCTTGCCTCCCTCGTAAGCAAAAATCTCCACCGCATCGGCTGCTTCAAACTCACCCTGCGCCGCAAACCAGCGCAGGGCATCAATGGCATGACAGCCGGCTACCAGCATGGCACTCACGCCGGTTTTTTTTGTGCGTCCCAGGGAGAAGCCGCCCCACCAATCACCACTGTAGCTCTGGTAGTCGGTCTCAACGCAGTAGATCTCTCCGAAGTCACCGTTAGCGGTCATCTTCTTAAGTTTTGCAAACATCGGGTTCCAGCGCAGAACAAAGCTGACCACAGTCTTAACTCGCGCGTTGTTGATAGCGGCCTGCATGGCACGGATCTCATCCATGCTCTGCGCCGCAGGCTTTTCGATGACGATATGTTTGCCCGCATTCGCTGCGGTAATAACATTCTCGGCATGCACATGCTGCGGGGTGCAGACAGATACTATATCGATGCCAGGCAGTTCAAGTGCCTTTTCAAAGTTATCCAGGCAGGGAATATCCAGATCGAACTCGGCAGCTCGTTTACGCGCAGTCTCAATATTTAAATCCGATATGCCGACTATCTCTGTATGCGGGTTATTTTTATATGCACTGATGTGCTGGGTTGATACCCATCCGGCACCGTTTATTAAAACTCCAAATTTTTTCATTTTACTACTCCTGATTTTTTTGCCACAGAGGCACAGAGACACAGAGGGGAGAGGTTGCTACGCAGTATGACTTTTTACTAAAGAACATAGCGTTTAAGACCCTCTTTTAGTGTCGGTTTGTTAAAGTTAAGTAGAAGCCCCACCTTGCAATGAGTTATCTTCATGTAGGTTAGAAGTTGCGCTTCATGAATAGGCTCGAAATTCTTAACGACTTTAAGTTCTACAACCACTTTGCCGTTAACAATGAGATCAAGTCGCAGGCCTTCGCCAACTTCAACACCTTTATATTTTAGAGGCAAGTCCACCTGCTGCTTATACTCAATACCGCGGAGTTCCAGTTCATGAGCCAAGCTTTTTTCGTAGACACTTTCTAAAAGCCCAGGTCCCCAATATTTATGAACCTCTATAGCGGCTCCGATTATCTGCTCGGTCAATTCTTTTTCAGGGTAATCATTCATTAACTATCTACTCTGTGTCTCTGTGCCTCTGTGGCAAACCTGCGACTTGTCCCGCCGTAGCCTTGGAGGAAGCGATAACGCAAATCCAAAATCATCAATCCGAAATCCATATGGGGCTGGACCAGGCCTGTTCTCCATCAACCTGTGTCACCCGGACATAGTAGATGCCTTTTTCCTTAAAACCATGATCTTTCCATTGGACCTTTACGCGATCACTCTTCGAAATACGCTTAGCCTCTGGCTCGGACCACTCCTTGCCGTTGTAACGACATAGAGCAATCTCTGAAAGAGCTGCGGTGCCGCCCACCTCAATTACAAATGCAGGTTTCTTCCCGGCTGCCATTTTTAGTTGAGAGCCCATCGGGTTTCCATCGCAACTGAAAAGCAATACAATGCGGGCACCTGATGTCCCATAGGTGTGGCGGTTCTGCATTCCATCGTAGAGACCTTTGCGCGTCAGCTCGGATGCGAAGGTTGCTTGTAATCCCGCCGTCTGGAACTGGCAGCTCTCCCAGCCGCCTTGTGGCCACCGTTCCCCAGGTTGTTTGCAGAGGTGCCCCATCGTCAGACGGTGCATATCAGAGCCTGCCACAACACCGAGTCGCAATCCGCGTGCGAGGTTCTTCCGTAACCGATTTTCACGTTTTGTTCTATCATACTTATGGCAGGAGTAGATCTCGTCCAGCCAGAGAATTGAATCATCAATTCCCGCGGAGTAGGCTGTATGCACATGGGCTATTGCAAAGACGGGTTGCTTGAGTGCTTTGAGCTTTTGCATAAACTCGGCTTCATCTTTTGCCCCTGTGCGGAATGGCGGATCGTCCGGTGGGTTGCATTCAGCCACCATGCGTTTTTCGCCCCAGATCAATGCAGCTTCATCCTCCGAGAGGAAGTAGGCGTTGGTGTGACCCTGCTGAGCCCATTCGTATCCGGGGAAGCAAACAAACTTGCCGGGCTGATTAGCTTTTGCAATTTCTTTTAGGTAGCGTTGCCATGCGGCTGCACATCCGAAATATTCGGCGTGGCAGGATACAGCGCCAAAATCCAATCCGGCAACTTTAGGGGCATAGTCAAAGTGCTCGTGTATATCGTTGGTGCCATCGCAGTCGAGGGTGTGCGTATGCATATCGCCAAAGTAAAGTGAGTTATCCGGCACTTGCTCGGAGAGAACAATATAATTTGACCTGCCGGAAACAGAGGAAGCGCTCGCTGTAATTTTAAACCAGCCAACTTTTGATCCTTCTATTCCCTCAATCCGCTTGCAGCCACGATCCTCTGGCGCAAAAGTGATTGTCTTGGGAAGCGAGATAGATTTATCGGCAGCTAAGCGTACGTTGCCCGTGAAATCCTCGGCAGGGTTGCCGTATTTATCAATAGCGGCGATGTTCAGATAAAAGGTCTTCTTTAGAGATTGCATCGGGCGGCAGGTCACATGCAGGCCTACAGCGGTGTGTCCTTTCACTCTGATACGCGGCAGGTCATCAAACTCGCCTCGGCGAATTGGAAGATCCCTGTCCAGCTCCGGCAGCTTTGAAAAGAGGAAGGGCATAAATAGATAACGCATGGCATAGGGGGGCGCTTTTACATTGCGCCACTCAATTGTGATGATGTCGCCCACTTTTAGCGCCTTGTCCGCACTGATCTCAAGAACACCCCGTTTCCGGTTTCGGAGTGCCTTTACAAAATGCGACGGTTTGTTGTCATGTCCCTTTGGTAACGGCTGACCGGATTTTACGGATACTTTAACATCCGGTTGACTGCATTTCACATGGATCGATCCGGGGCCTCCTTCTGATGTGTGCCACGGTTGTCGTGCTCCCCAAAAATGGCTGGGGAATGTAAACTGCCAGCGATCCATCAGCGAACCGTTAACGAGTCCGAGTGAGTCTCCGACAGGCAGACCGCCCTCACCAAGTTTTACGGTGATGGTGAAATTATCGCTCTTATCACGCCACGCTTCAGCGGGGGTTATGCTGACCTCAGAGCCCTTGCCAAGCAGGGCATTGTTCTTAAAGATCACGCCAGGAGTGATAACTGCAAATGCCGAGCCCAAAGGCGAAAGCGCTAAGGTACAACCAGCGGCCTTTAGAAACCGCCTGCGATTCAATGCCGCGATCGGCATTGTGATTTTGGATTTCATAGTTTTCTCCTAATAAGAATTTTGCCACAGAGGCACAGAGGCACAGAGTGAGAGAGGTTGCTTCGTAATTTTCTAAGGGGGTTAAAGAACATAACGTTTAAGACCCTCTTTTCATAAACACTTTCCAGAAGACCAGGTCCCCAATACTTATGAACTTCAATAGCTGCACCGATTATCTGATTCGTCAGCTCTTTTTCAGGGTAATAATTCATTAGCTATCTCCTCTGTGTCTCTGTGCCTCTGTGGCAAACAGCGCAGCAGCAAACAGCGCAGCAGCAAACACGCAACAATCCCATGCAGCAACCACCAATTCGAAATATCATATTTGCCATGGACTCCGCATGGAGCAGATAAGTAACTTGTTGGCTTCGGGGTCATCCGGGAAGATCTCGCGTACCGGGTTCCACTTCAGCTTGCGCTGTAGTTGACAGGCAATGCCGCCGAGCAGGGCGCTGGATGTTGCGCGGTGGGCTATCTCTGCCGGAGTAATGGTTTCCTTGCGTGTTTTCACACAATCAAAAAAGTTCTGGGCATGGTTGGGGCTGCGATAGAGATGGATCTCGTTCGGGCTGATCACCTCTTTCAGGAGCGACTTCGGCTCTGCCTCAATGCCACCGCGTGTAAAGATCCATCCATTCTCGCCGATGAATTTAACTCCATGGCGATTCTTACCGGTGTCGGTCATGATGACCTTAACGCCGTTGGCATATTCGTATGTCAGGTCGTAGGTCAGCACGGTGTCAAAAATACCATCCTTGGGATAGATGCCCTTGCCCTCAATTGAGACCGGTCCGCTTTTCTCCATGCCGATGGCCCACTGAGCAATGTCGAGATCATGTACTCCATAACCTGCAATCCATCCCGCCTTGCTGTAGTCGGAGATGAAGTACCATCCCTTGAGACCAACCTTCGGAATTGGACCAACCTTTGTCGATGAGTAGGGCGTAACCGGTGCTGGACCAAGCCACATGTCGTAGTTAATACCTGTCGGGACTGGTTCCTGTTTCGGCCAGCCGAAGGCACGTCCGGCGGGGGAGCCGATGCGGATTTCTTTCAGCTTGCCAAGTCGTCCATTACGCACAAGTTCGCATGCCCGGCGAACACCACTCTTACTGTGGAGCTGGGTGCCGTGCTGGAAAATCGTGCCGTAACGTTCGGCGGTGTTCACGAGGGCACGCCCCTCGGTGATTGTATTACTTAACGGCTTCTCACAATAGACATCCTTGCCGGCTTTCATTGCGGCAATGGATATCGGTACATGCCAGTGATCCGGTGTTGCAATGGCAACAGTATCGACATCCGCACGGGCAAGGAGTTCACGGAAGTCAACGTAAGAGTCCTTCTCCGTGAGATTCAATGATTTACGATAGTTTTCACGTAGATGCGCCTGAACATCGCAGACCGCTACGCCTTGAACACCCTGGCAGCGCTTCATTGCGTTCCAGACACTACCCATCCGTCCACCAACACCGATCAGGCCTACGGTTATACGGTTGGATGGTGCAACAGCACCACCTTTGCCGAGTACGCTTGATGGTATGATTGCAGGCATCGTTAGTGCAGATGCCGCTACTTTCATAAATGATCTTCTTTTCATAATTATCTCCTGAAATTGTTGTGACCGAGTGACCGAGTGACCGAGTGACCGAGTGTCGCGTCCTACATTCAACATCCCACCTTTAACAGAGCTCCTCTGTGCCTCTGTGGCAAACCGGTGAAGCAAAGACACGAAGCAATCACACGCAGCAATGACACCGGTCCAGCAAATCCAAAATCCAAAATCAGCAATCCAAAATCTCTCACCCGCTGTAGTACCCCATATACCTCTCCAGTGCATCCATCAGTGCTTTCACATTCTCCAATGGCACACCGGGGTAGAGTCCGTAAATCATAGTCAGGCCGCCCTCTTTGGATCCCAGTTTCTCAACCTCCTCGCGAATCAGTGAATCAATCTGTGCCGAGGGTCTGTTGGGGGTAATGCTCTGGCGGTTGATATCAATATCGATACATACTCTACCTCTTAATTTCTCGGCAATCCAGTCAATTCCGTTAACCAGGTCCTGAAGATTGAGAGCGTCCACACCACCATCAATGATATCATCAACCAGACTTTTTATATCGCCATCGGAGTGCATATGCACAATTAACCCTTTGTTGCGTGCGGGCTGCATCAGCCTCTGATAGCTGGGCTTGATGTATTGGCGGAAATGGGCGGGAGATAACATGGGGTCGATTTGCATCCCGAGATCCTCCGGGTAGACAATGAAATTTTCACCTGCTGTCATATCACTCTTCATTTTTGCATCACGGTGGGATCGGAATAGTATTTAACACCCAGCTCGTCTAGTCGTGGCAGGTGGGAGCGTACGCGGTTGCGGAAATAGCTCTCATCACGCTGCTCCGCAGGTGACCATGTTCGCTCCGCAATCGCCAGCAAACGCGGGAATAACTGTGCGTCAACCCGTTTTTCACTTCTGTCAATATGAGACCAGAAATTGGCTTGTGCGCCGAGAATATGTTTGGCTTCTTCCTTGTTCAATACCTTGGGGACCGGTTCAAAGGAATACGCTTTCATTGTCGAGATTCTGTCATACTTGTAGTCAAAGTAGCAGTGTGATGTTGGACTCATGACAACATAATGCCCCGCTTTGGCTGCCGCAATTCCTCCACGTGTTCCACGCCACGACATAACTGCGGCATTGGGTGCCAGTCCACCCTCAAGAATCTCGTCCCAGCCGATCATTCGTTTGCCTTTTGTATTCAGGAATTTCTCAATTCGCTTGATAAAGTAGCTCTGCAGTTCATGCTCGTTCTTGAGTTGCTCCTTTTTCATTCTAGCCTGGCACTTGGGGCATGATTTCCAGTTGTGCTTTGGGGCTTCATCGCCCCCAATGTGTATGAACTCGGAAGGGAAAAGGTTACTGACCTCGGAAAGGATGTCCTCGAGAAATTTAAACGTCTTTTCATTTCCGGCACAAAAGATCTCTTTATGAATGCCGGGCCCTTTGAAAAAGGGGTGAATCTCAAAAGGTCCACCTGTACAGGACAATTCCGGGTAGCAGACGAGTGCCGCCAGTGCATGACCCGGCATTTCGATCTCCGGCACGATGGTAACGTGATGTTGAATCCCATACGCAATGATCTCTTTCATGTCTGTCTGCGAATAGAACCCCTGTCTTTCCGGAGGTTCATTGTATTTTTCAGGAAACTTTGATCCCATTTGGGTAAGCTTGGGATATTTCTTAATTTCCAGACGCCAGCCTTGATCATCGGTCAAGTGGAGATGAAGCCGATTGAGCTTGTATAGGGACATCAATCGGATAGTGCGCTTGATGTAGTCCTTACTCCAGAACGTGCGGCTGCAGTCAATCATCAACCCCCGCCATGGAAAACGCGGCTGATCTTTGATCTGTATGCCAGAGATGCTCCACTGCTTTACCTCTGCCGTTGGTTGCGAGCGCTCAATTTCAAAGGGTAGCAACTGACGCAGCGTCTGAATGCCGTAGAATACCCCGGCCTGCGTTGTAGCGCAGAGGTTGATTTCATCCTTTTTGATGGCGAGTGTGTATCCCTCTTCACCCAGGTCGTGCATACTATTTTTCAAACGCAATCGGATGCGATTGGCATTGGCCTGTTTGGGGCTGCCAGCGCGTCTTACAGGAAGTTTGAAACCTGTGGCAGGAGCGAAGAGTGCTTGCATATAGACACCCAGCTCAGCGGTATTTTCATCCGTTTCGATCACTGTTTGATCTGACAGGAAAAATTCTCCCGTTGTCGGAGTCATGATTTCTGGTTCAGGAATGATCATGGCCGCCACGCCGAATGATGTTTCCAAACATAGAAATAGCAAGATTACAGAGGTGCGCATCACGCATTGCAAGGCTTTGATAGTTTTCATATTGATGAATCTCCTGGTTGTATTTCTGTTCATATTTGGTTGTGGTGCGTCTATGTTAGTGTTCCGCGATTTAATGCGCGGTATTTGCGGCCGGTGATCAATTTACCGCTCTGAGAGAATCCTTCTGGCCGGTCGGCCAGACGTTTGATCAGCACGTTGCGCCATTGTTCGAGATCTGCTTTGGATGCGGGATCATCGGCCAGGTCATGCTCTTCGCGGGGGTCCGTTTTCAGGTCAAAGAGTTGCTCACGTCCATTGTGCGGTCGCCAGATATATTTAAAACGTCCGTCGGTCAGCGCCTGAAAGGCCTGACTCTGGCTGTAGCAAGTGGCGTGTTCAAAGTGGAGCCACTTGCGGATAGTTGTTTTCTGACCCTTGAGTGTTGGCACCAGATCAGCGCCATCCATCACGGCTGGGCCTTGCGCACCTGCCAGCGAGAGCAAGGTGGGCATCATGTCCACCAGTGACACAGGTTGATCCACCCGTTGACCGGTGGCAAATCCCAGTTCAGGGGATGCGCTGAAGATGAAAGGAATATTCGCTGAGCCCTGATAGGGTTCGCATTTTCGAAAATACCCGTGGTCACCGAGCATTTCACCGTGATCACTGGTGAGAATGATAACCCATGGCCTGCCAGCCCGTTCACTGCGGGCTTTGAAAGCTGAGATCACGCTCCCCATCTGATTGTCAATATGTTCTATGAGCCCGAAGTAGCCAGCTTGGGCGTTGCGCAGTCTCTCACCCTCCAACAGAATGCGTGTGCCCACTTTATTACCATCCTTGCTCAAGGCACCCCAGTTGACCCAGTCGCCATGAGCTGGCTTTGGCAGCTCATTACGCAGATTTTTATCGAAGTATTTTTTTGGTGGAAAAAGCGGCGGATGCGGGGCGTAGAACGAGCTGGTTAAGAAAAGTGGTTGGACTGCATCGGCCTTTTCGACAACTTTGCGTGATTGATCCGCCACCCATTCGGTGGGATGCAGGTTGCTGGCCAGTGGCCAGGGTTTGGCGGGCCAGAGATTGTAACTTAACCCATTTTCTTTGACTAACTTCTTAATGCCGTCACTCTGCGGCGCAGCTTCGCGCAAAAACTGATCATATTGATCGTTGTCGATATAGGTGGACCCCAGGATGCGTTGCTGATATCCTAAATCACCGCTCGCTCGGTTCTGGTGCATGTTGCGTCCGACGAGCACCGTTTTATAGCCGGAGTTCGCCAGCATGGCTGGCAGCGTTGGTGTGGATATGGTCTTGTGATCGTATCCAACCACTCCGCTTGTCTGCGGATGCAGGCCTGTCAACATGGAGTAGCGTGCGGGAATGCAGGAGGCCGTGGGCGTGTATGCACTACGAAACAGAGTGCCTTCACGCGCCAGTTTGTCGAATTGCGGCGTTTGTACCGCTGGATGCCCGAGAATAGAGAGGCAGTCTCCGCGCATCTGGTCAGGCATGATAAGGAGTATATCGGGGCGGGCGGGCGGTTGTTCCGGTTTCGCTGCCGCACATGTTACCCAGCCAGCCGCCAGAGCGGTTCTCTTCATAAAAGAACGTCTTCCTAATATGGTTTTCATGTTTTTGTCCTTGCTTTCTTTTATTAAAAGTATATATCGTTTAGCATAACATTGCGTTCAATATCGTATTGTAGTACTATCTTGAATAAGTGAAAAACATACTAATAGATCCATCCAACGAACGTAAGATTGTTGATTTCCGTAAAAGCGGCTTTAGCGACGTTCTGGCGCTGGGTCGTTACAGCTATGCCCATGCGCACGAACCGCTTAAAGGTCACACCCACGGTGATATATTTGAGATCTGCTATCTTGAAGAGGGTAATCAGCGCTATCAGGTGGAAGGAAAGGAGTATGTTTTGAAGGGAGGCGATGTTTTTGTGACTTTCCCTAATGAAGTTCATGGGTCGGGGGCATTCCTTCAGAGTCGGGGTCGGCTATACTGGATGCTGATAAGCGTTCCATCAAAGCGCGAACGTTTTTTAAACCTCTCTCCTGGAGAGAGTCAGGAACTTGTAAATCGCCTGCTAGGCATACCCAACCGACATTTCAAGGGGGTGGCAAGGCTCAAATATCTCCTTGAAAACATTTTCAGGGTGCATGATGGAGATGAGTCAGCACTTAAGGAGGCAGATATCAAAAACTGGATGCTGCGTTTTCTTCTGGATGTGCTGGAGAAGGCGGAACATCATGGGCGTACGGCCATATCCCCCGCGATCGCGGATGTTCAAAACTATATAGAGGTGCATCTTTTTGATGAAACTCCTCAACTCGCTCGTCTTGCGCAGATTGCCGGACTGTCTCTCTCGCGTTTCAAGGCACGCTTTAAAGAAGAGAGCGGCATGTCGCCGGGTAACTATATAAACAGTGTTAAAATAGAGAGAGCCAAGGAGCTGCTGGCTAAATCGGATCTCTCTGTTACGGAGATCGCCTTCAAGCTCGGCTTTTCCACAAGCCAGTATTTTTCGACGGTCTTTAAACATTTCACAACCAGGCAACCTATGCAGTGGAGGAATGCAGCTTCGATATGATGGATGATACCCCCTGACTTTCTCCAATGCCTTCGTAACTGCTGTTGCAGTTTCACTTTACATATATCCAAATCATCGACTATACTTACACATGTTGAGAAAATTCCCATCATTCACCAGAAAGATAGGCTCTTCAAGGATTTTTACGGAATGCATCTAAGTTTGGTCATTCCGACTTGCGTGTATAACCCTTCCGAGGTCCAGCCTACGCCCCGCAAGGCGGGGCTACGGCTTGGTATGCAAGGACCTCAGCTACAACAAAGGCTTTGATCTCTGTAAACTGTAGGGCGGGGGCCTTGACCCCGCCACGCAACTTGCGAAATATTTCTTTAACCCATAAAAAGTCCGTAAGAGCCGAAATATAGGTGATATCGTGACCAATTAATCCAAGCTGATCTAGTACCACGAGGGAATGAGTTGATGACAGGAAAAAAAAGAATTGCAGCAGCAATGCGGCTCGAGAAGCCGGATCGTGTACCGGTCATGTGTCAGCCATCATGGGGATTTGTGCTGATACATAATCCGGATCTTGACCCGCTGGATGTATATCATAACCATAATGGAGCCTGCGCAAAAGCGTTTTGCAATATAACAGATAAATTTGGGTTTGACGGCGTGATGATCCCTTCAGTAGGGCTGAGGGCATTGGATATCAATGCGGTCGACAGGATAGACCGTGACAACCCAGAAGGAACCACGGTCTATTTTAAGAACGGTGATGAATGTGTCTATTGTTCTGATGAACTGCCGCGTTATAAATATGCGAAATCGCCGCTTATAGATATAGAAACCTTTGATCCGACTACAATAAGCAATAAACTTGAGTACCATCCGGCATCAACGAATTTACGTATGATGATAGCAGATGATCCTGCCGGCAGGACGGCAGAGCTGCGACAGTCGCGTGAACTGCTTGGTGGTGATCTATCTCTCCATGGTGCAATCTATTCACCTGAAGATTATCTGTTGGACCTTCTCGGTATAGAGGAGGCTATGATGGCACTTTTGACCCAGCCGGACAAATGCACGGAAATAATGATGCGCTTCGCTGATGCCTTAGTTGGGCATATCAAAGAACAGGCGGCTGTCGGTATTGATGCCATGGATCTTTCAGCACCCTGGTCGGGGCAGGGCTTCATCTCAAGGGAAATATATAAGGAGCTTATCGTTCCTGCCCAGAGAGTGCTGGTAGACGCATGCCGTGATCTCGGTGTTTCGATCCATTGTCATACCTGCGGTTCGATAGGCGATAGGCTGGAGATGATAATAGATGCAGGTTTTGATGGCGTTGAGTGTCTTGATCCTCCTCCTTTGGGAAATGTTGATCTTGAGGATGCTGTCAGACGTATAGGTGACAGAGCCTATATAAAAGGAAATATAGATCCAGTCAACGTGCTTCTGAACGGCTCGCTTGATCAAGTGCGTCAAAGCGTTAAACAGACCCTGCAGACAGGTATGAAATCCAAAGGTTTTATTCTAAGTACAGCATGTTCGATTGCTCCTAAGACACCACCGCAGAATCTGCTTGTGCTCAGAGAACTTGCTGATGAGTTCGGCCTTTATTAAAACAGAATCGGAAAGAGACAGTAGTTATGAAGACATCACGAAGAGGATTCATGAAAAAATCGGCAGGGGCCGCAATGGCATTCCCAATGCTCGTTCCATCACATGTTCTCGGTCTGAACGGTCAGACATCGCCAAACAACAAGCTGAATATTGCCGGTATCGGGATCGGGGGGATGGGGTTCTCGGATTTGCGCAGTGTAGCCACTGAAAACATTGTGGCGCTCTGCGATGTCGATCACAACTACGCGGCCCAAGCATTCAAAAAATGGCCCCAGGCAGCACGTTACAAAGACTACCGCGTCATGCTGGGAAAGCAGAAGGACATCGACGCGGTCCTGATCGCCACACCGGACCACACCCACGCGGTCATATCTGTGGCCGCGATGCAGGCGGGCAAACATGTCTATTGCCAGAAGCCGCTCACCCATGATGTCTACGAATCGAGACGCGTCGCCGAAGTCGCGCGCGAGACCGGGGTCGTCACGCAAATGGGAATTCAGATGCATGCTACCGAAGGACCACGCCTGATTTGCGAATGGATTGCTGCAGGTGCTATCGGCGCGATCCGGGACGTTGACGCCTGGTGCTCCCTCTCCTATTATCCTGCCGGTCACGCAAGTTGGAGCCCCAAATGGATGCGCCTGCCCAAGGACAAGATGGCAATGCCGACAGGCTTGGACTGGGAAAACTGGATTGGGCCACAGACCATGCGCGACTATCACCGCGCCTACCATCCCCACTGCTGGCGTGCATGGTGGGATTTTGGAACCGGAATGATGGGTGATCGCGGTGTGCACACCATTGACTCTATCAAATGGGCGCTCAAGCTGGGTGTACCCCAGAGCGTATCTGCGACCTGCGTTGATAACAATGTCGATACCCATCCGCGTTCAGCCATCGTAACGTTCACATTCCCTGCGCGTGGCGAACTTCCGCCAGTCAAGCTTACGTGGTACGAAGGGCAAACGCCACCCCGCCCCGAAGAACTCGAACCCGACCGCCGATTCGGTGGTGCTCAGGGCGGCATCCTCTACAAGGGCAGCAAAGGCAAGCTGATGTCCGGTTATCTGGCTGATGGCGGAAGGATCATCCCGGAAACGAATATGAAGGACTTTCTCCCGAACCGGCCGAAAAAAACTATCCCGCGCGTTAAGGGCGGTCATCACCAGAACTGGGTCCGGGCCTGCAAAGGGATGGAAAAGGCAGGAGCCGACTTCCAGTACGGTGCAGAGCTCACAGAACTATGCCTGCTTGGTAACCTTGCAAAGAAGTTCGAAGGCAACGAACTGCAATGGGATGCCAGGAACTGCAAGATCTCCAATTACGATGCAGCTAACGAATGGATCAGACGCCCGTATCGCAAAGGCTGGAACCTTTAGCGAGGTGAAGCCGGCCAGTGGCCCTTCACGATGAAGGCTATTGAGGTGGAGATGTTTGTTGCGGAGGGTGTCTTTGTCCCGCGAGTCGTCGGTAAGGATCCGAAGAAGCATGCCGGAGTTCGCGACCTAGCGGTGAAGGAAGGTGTCAACAGAATGCAGTTTTGGACCTATGACTGCCGGGAACAGAAGAAGCTGTACCACGCGGTCGACGACTGGCCACTATTTATCCGGAAGATGGGTAACTTCGAGCAATCTGAAAATACTTTTTTGACCCGATTGCCGAAGTCGGGGGGCAGCTGGCTCAATGATAATTGTGAAATCTAACCCCTTCCACTATTACCGCAAAATCCGGTTGGATTTACTGAATGTAGCCCGCTCGCGCCGCGAGCGCGGTTCCGAGCGTAAAAGCACTATCCGCTTTGAAACCCCACCCCCATTCGTACTTACAACCCCGATCCGCAGTTGCGGCGCAACTGGGCTACATGTAAACAGCTCCATACCTGCGCACATTTGACGAATCCAACCGGATTTTGCGCTAATAGCCTTTTTGCTATAAACCAGATAAGCGCATCCGATGATTTCCCCCTGGATGTTAGATAACTTGCCTTTAAAGTCATCATTTGTAAGAATACCTACTGAAATTTTAGATAAGGTTTACAATGGCAAGATTATCACTCGCAAAACTTGAGCGGCACCTGATGGGAGCTGCGGATATTTTACGTACGCAGGGGATGGATGCGGCCACATATAAGGATTACATTTTCGGTATGCTTTTCCTGAAACGCTGTTCCGATGTGTTCACTCAGGAGCGTGAGTGTATTGTCGGGCATAAAGTAGAGCAGGGTGTTGTTCAGGAGGCGGCTGAGGCGGATTACGGAGATAATCCTGACTACTTTGTGGCTGAACTTAAGTCGCGTTGTGGAGGTATGAGCGATGAAGAGGTTGAGAGCCTTGTTCTTGAGCTTCTGATCGAAGACCTGCAGAGCGGTATGTATTCCGCACTCTCTGCTCTGCGGCAGTCGCTTGTTAAGCATTTTACAGATCTCATGGATAAATACTTTGTGCCGCTGTCTGCGTTGCAAGAGGACCGAGAGAGCCGTACATCTGAGTTAAAAACCATTCTGGACCGACTAGGCTATACGGGAGGTAAACCATGAAAGAGAGCGAAAATAGAGAGTTTAAGAAAAGCCTTGCGGAGCTGAAAACAGCTTTGATTTCCATTGCCGCCATTCTGAATAAGCATGGTCGGGGTGAAATATGGTTCGGTGTCAGCAATGATGGGCGAGCCGTCGGACTGGATGCCACAGATAAAACATTGCGTGATGTCTCCCAGTCGATAGCGGCGCATATCGATCCGCGTATATATCCCGAGGTTACACTTGAAGAGGTTGACGGCGTTTCCTGTATAAAGGTCAGCTTTGAGGGCGGGGATAAACCATATTATGCTCAGGGGCGTGCCTATATGCGCGTGGCGGATGAAGACCGTCAGCTCAGCGCAAGAGAGCTGGAGAACATCATTGTTTCCCGTAATCAGGAGCGTCTTCGCTGGGACAATCAACCATGTACCCTTCAACCCTCTGAGTTGAATGAGGCAAAAGTCAGAAAATTTGTTGAACGCGCCGGTTTGCGGTGGGATTCTGTGGCAAACGCCATGGACAAGCTGGGGCTGATGCGTAACGGTGCTTTGTTGAATGCAGCCCGGCTCTTTTTTACGGATGAGCCGATGGAGCTGCGCTGCGCGGTGTTCGGAACCACAACCAGCGGAATGATAATCGACCGTCACGACATCCATGGCGACATCCTTGAGTTGATAGAAGAGGCGCAGAAGTATGTGCTCAAGAACATTCATATCGGCATGAAGCTGGAGGGACTCTACCGCAGGGATGTGCCCGAGATCTCCACCGATGCTATGCGCGAGGCCATAATCAACGCATTCTGCCATCGTGATTACCGTGACCCGGACTATGTACACGTCGCCGTTTTTAAGGACCGAGTCGAAATCCGCAATCCCGGTCCATTATATGGCGGCATAACCATTGATGACCTGCGTAATAAGGGGCATATATCCAAGCGGCGCAATCCGCTGATCGCCGATCTTTTCCGGCGTATCGAGATGGTTGAGGCCTGGGGACGTGGTATGCCGCTGATATTTGAACAGGAACCCGGAGTTCAGTTCAGAGAAATAGCCGATATATTCATCGCCGCTTTTGACAGACCATCATTTAAGAGCGGTTTTATGGAAGAGAATGCTCCTGATAAAAGTTCGGTGAAAAGTTCGGTGAAAACGCAGAAAAAAAGTTCGGTGAGAAGTGATATAAAAAGTTCGGTGAGAAGTGTCGGAATAAACAAGAAAATGTCGGAGAACGGTTCACCGGAAACTGTGGAGAAAACTGTGGTGAAAAGTTCACCAGAAACGTCGGTGAAACGTCGAAATATCCCCGAAAACGTCGGTAAAAGCGAAAAAACGCCGGGTAAAAGCGTATCCGCTGTGGAGAAAACTGTGGTGAAAAACTCGCCGACTGTGGAGAAAACTGTGGTGAAAAGCGTGCCGACTGTGGGAGAAACTGTGGGAGAAACGTCGGTGAAAAGTTCGGTAAAATCGTCGGAGAAAACATCGGTGAAAGCGTCGGTGAAAACGTCGGTGAAAGCGTCGGTGAAAGCGTCGGTGAAAACGTCGGTGAAAACATCGGTGAAAGCGTCGGTGAAAACGTCGGTGAAAATTTTGAATGTAGTTCGACATAACCCGGATATAACAATACCGCAGCTTGCTGATCTGTCAGGGGTGACAGCACGTTCTGTTGAGCGAAATATCCAAAGAATGCAGCAGGCCGGAAAACTTCGGCGCATCGGTCCCGACAAAGGTGGTCACTGGGAAGTGGTGAAGTGAGTACTTCTGTGCTGAAAATGAGGTGCGAAAAGCTTGGGTATGCGTGAATACTTTTAAGAAATAAGGAAGTTTATGAGTAAAAGACTTAGAGATGTTGCCGATGTCCATTATGGGAAACGTCAGAATACAGTAGTTGATGATGATGGAATGTATCCTATTTTTGGAACAGGCGGTATACTTGGTATGGCGAGAGTTCCGCTTTTTCGAGGCCCAGGAATAATAGTTGGAAGGAAAGGAACTCTTAATAATCCAATCTACGTTAATAATGATTTTTGGGTTGTAGATACTGCTTATGCCGTCTTGCCTAAAAAAGATGTTCACGTTCGTTGGTTATACTATATCTTACGTAATGCACGTCTTGAAGAGTTGAATGAAGCCACAGGAGTCCCGAGTTTGAATCGTGATCGTCTCTATGAAATACATGTGCCAGGAATTTCTTTTGAGGAACAAATTAGAATTGCCTATGTTCTTGATAAAATGAATGATTCAATTCAGAAAAGTGAAGCTGTTGTCACGAAGAAGAGGCAAATATTTGAGGGAATGATCTATGATTTTTTAAGTGGAGATAAGTCTGTGCCTGATGATCTGCTGCCGAAGGAGTGTAACGCATAATATGAAAATTCAATGGGAGTATGAACTGGTTGAGCGGCCTTTCTGTGAACAGCTTCAAAGTATGGGCTGGACGTGGATTGAGGGCGATGTTGATGTGCCCGAGCTGACCGAGCGGTCAAGCTTCCGTGATGTGTGGCTCAGGCAGCGTCTGGCGGATGCCATTCGCCGTATCAATCTGCGGGACGGATCTCCCTGGCTTGATGATGCCCGCATTAACAAGGCAATTCATGACCTGGAATATGCGGAGGGTCATCGGTTGATGGAGATTAACCACGCATCAACCGAGCTTCTTCTCAAAGGGACGGTGGCGGATGGGCTTTCCCGATTGGGATAACGGACGGCAGCAGCCGATCCGCTATATTGATTTTGAGGATTTTACTAAAAACGATTTTCTGGTAATCAATCAGTTCAAGGTTGAGCTTACCAGTGGTCGCGGTCACATTATTCCCGATGCTGTTCTTTTTGTGAATGGTGTTCCGCTGGCTGTGGCTGAGTTTAAGAGTCCCTCCATAGCGAATCCTATGCAGGCGGCGATCGACCAGCTTCTGCGATACTCCAATCAGCGGCGTGAGCTGTTTTCTACACTTTACAGCGAGAACGAGGGCATTGAACGTCTCTTTCATACCAATCAGGTAATGATAGCCAGCGATCTTTTTGAATCACGCGTTTCCACCATCTGCGCTCCTCCAGAGGCCTATATGGAGTGGTCGGATACAAGTCCGGTTCCTATGAGCACCGTTGCGGAAGAGCTGGGGGTGGCCGATTTCAGTGAAGAGTTGACGGAGGCTGCCTCAGAGCTACGCGAGGTGGGCCCTGAGCAGACGGAACGCGTCGGAACCCCGGTGTTCTTCCGTGAACAGGCGAAGCGTCCTGAGGCCCTACGCTCCGATGAGGGTGTTGACCTTCAGAGTCAGCAGGTTCTGGTGGCCGGTATGCTTAGGAAGGCGCATTTTCTGGATCTGATTCATAACTTCAGCGCATTCCAGCAGGTCGATGGTAAAACGCGTAAAATTGTGGCGCGATATCAGCAGTTCCGTGCCATTCACAAGGCGGTAGAAAAACTGCAAAGCGGCCGGACAGTGGCGCAGGGTGCGGAGCGTGATGAGCGCGGCGGTATCATCTGGCACACCCAGGGATCGGGTAAGAGCCTGAGCATGGTATTTCTGGTGCGCAAGATGCGTATGACTGAGGGGTTGAAAGATTATAAGGTGGTTGCCGTTACGGACCGCACAAGCCTCGAAGGGCAGCTGCGCGAAACAGCGAGGCTCTCCGGCGAAGCGGTTCGTCCGACGGATGAGGACCGGAAAACCCGGCTCTCGTCCTCAGCACTCACGCAGAAGATTCTTGCAGAGGAGACACCTGATATTGTGTTTGCCATGTTGCAGAAATATCAGCAGAGCGACCGTAAGCTGTTGCAGGATGGTTCTGAGAGTGTTTCAATGACAATTGTCCGTAAGGAGA
>Ga0307990_1000933_pt1 | contig 25058 bp, 19 predicted proteins | sample EllFjometagen129_FD_203168 | JGI IMG/M metagenome (GOLD analysis project Ga0307990, IMG submission 203168) | Marine microbial communities from Ellis Fjord, Antarctic Ocean - #129 | ecosystem: Environmental > Aquatic > Marine > Unclassified | place: Southern Ocean | collected 2014-10-08
TTGAAAGCGCCGGGCTGGATTCATCATTCACCAGTTCGGTAATGAAACAGCGCTCGGGCGTGTAAAATTCGGCGGCGGGGGTTAAGCATTTAATTGCGGGGTCCATAAGTTATTCTTTTGTCCAGATTCGAGATGTCAGAGAACCCTCTATCAATTTGTCTAATGAAATTAAATCGGCAAAGAGAGTAGTCGAGTCATTGGTGCTGAGAGGGGTGGATAGGCTGATATTGCGAATTAATGAACGGTTGGATACTCCGAGATACATGGTCCCGTCTATAAATGAGACATAAATAGGTTCTTTTATCTCTTTATGAAATTCGGTTAGGTTTCTCATAAGAGAAGGGGAAAGGATGTATCGAGCCTCAACCTGATCAGTTGAGTAAACTACAAATATTTTTTCAAACTCCGGGTCTTCTGTTTTTACCAGCTCTCCATGCCATTTAGATAATGCCTGAGCCTCTTGCCCCGGCTTGCCGAACAAACGTTCGGCATTATCTGGCAGAACATAGGTTCTGCCTTTCGTATGTTTGTTAAAATCAGCGATTAGGAACAGGCCATTAAATATCGTCGCTGAACCTTTAGCGCCATAGGGTTGGTATGTTGCAACAACGCTGGAGAGACGAATTTTGGTTTTCTGAACCTGTGCTTCAACGAGATTTTCAGAAATCACATTGTCTGCCTTGTAAGGAAATATTTGAGACACCTCAAATTCAGCCAAAGTGATGCCCTTATATGGTGAATAGTCGGCATTTGGCCAGAGCCCTTGAATAAATTTCGGCAGGAATGTTTTCCGTATTCTCTTTATATATTTTCCATAAAAAATTGAGAAGACCATGCAGTAGGTGAAAATGCCTAATAGAGAAACTAATATAGCAGGCTCAAAATCATTTTTCTGAGCACTGGTGATCCAACAGAAGCAGATGGTAGTTACACAACAGTAAAAAATGATTCGTAATTGGGTACACTTCTTTTTTCGATAGGCTTCCAGTTTGATGAGTATGGAATGACCTGGGTGTTGTTTTTCGGATTTTGAAAGTGTGACCGTTTTTTGTGTCACGACTTTATTCCTTGGTCCAGATGCGAGTGTTCAGGTTGAGGTCGTCAACCACGTCCAGTGCCATTTGCAGATCTTCGACAAATTCGCGTGCCAGCTCAATGTTGAGCACGGTGCTAAACAGTTTGGGCTCGAACCGGTTTTTTGTGCTGGAGATACCGATGTTTACTTCGCCGCCGGTAAAGGAGAAATAAACTTTTTCACCGGTTTTGTTTTTGAACTTCAGCAGGCGGCGCATCAGGGCCGGGGAGAGAATGTAGCGGGCCTCAACCTGATCGGTGCTATAGACCGCGAATTCGCGTTCAAAGTCCGGGTCTTCGAGCTTGACGAGTTTGCCGTGGCTCTTGCCGATTTCCTGTATTTTTTGCCCGAACCTTCCGAACAGTTTTTCTGCACTGTCCGGCAGCACGAAGGTGCGTCCTTTAAAATATTTGTTGAAATCGGCGATAAAAAAAAGGCCTTTGAAAATTGTATGCCAATTCGTCTGGCGATGGCCCTTGCTATCCCTCGATTCGGTTTTGTATTCCGCATGCAGTTCAGAAAAGTTGATGTGGGTCTGCTCGACGGGCCCCTGTATCAGATCTTCGCAGTGATAGCGGTCAATGCTGTGGCGGAAGATTTCGCTGGCGCGGAAACGCGATTCAGAGATTCCGCTTTTTGGGGAATAGGTCAGATCTGGGCTGATGTATTGGATGATCGGTTCGACAACCAGTGTCTTGAAGCTGAATACATACTCGGAGCTCATCCGTTTAATGAGGAATGCCCCCAGCGCAAAGCTGCCGATTACAAAGAAAAGCAGAAGCATCAAGTTGGCGGAATTTACAATCAGGAAGATGGCAATCACTATCGCGACGATCGCAATTCCGCCGCAGGTGATGGTAATTTTTTTCACAAGTTCTTTGCGCTGTTTTTCCAGCGGCTGAAGGGCGGGGGTCAGTTCGCTTTCGAAAAACTGCTCAAAGGATTGTTCGTTTGCCATGTCAGCTCTCCTTTATCCGTTAAAAAGCTGTTCGACATCCACGTTTTTTCGTTCCTGTTCCGCGGCTTCGAACAGCTGGCGGCGGGTGTAGTGCATTATATTGGCCATGATGTTGGTTGGGAACATTTCAACGGCGTTGTTGAAGTCGGTTACAGCAGAGTTAAAGGCGCGGCGCGAGGCGCTGAGCTGTTCTTCGGTTTCGTTTAGTGCACGTTGCAGTTGGAGAAAATTTTCATTGGCCTTCAGTTCGGGGTAGGCCTCGACCGTCACCATCAGCCCGCCGAGTGCGTGGGTCAGTTGATTGTTGAGTTGAACTGTTTCGTCTGGCGAGAGGTTTCCGGCGGCAGCTTGATTGCGCAGGGCGGTCACTTTTTCGAGTGTACCGGCTTCGTGCGCGGTGTACTGCTTAACCGATGCAACCAGATTGGGAATCAGGTCGTAGCGCTTTTTGCACATTACATCAATCGAGCCAAACGCCTGTTCGACCATATTTTTTTTACCGACCAGCGAGTTATACATGCTGAATAGAATAATCGCTAGAACTACTAGAATAATCAGACCAATAATCATGGGGCTTCTCCTTAGTTAAAAATTAAGTTTATAGATCGGCATGTATTTTAGGAAGGACTGTTGTTGTTAGAGAAAGTCGCCCTGCTCGTTGGGTGGTTCCCAATGTTCCGGTGCCGATAAGGGCCCACCAGGATGTGACATTAAACATAACGGTCTCCTTTTTAATCACTGCGGGAGAAAGCGCCCCGTTCGCAGGCGCAGACAAACTGTTCTGCGGCCGATTTCAGTACGTCCCATTCTCTGCGAATGCGCTGGGCCTCTTGCAGATCGATCCGCAGTTCATGGTCGTAGCTTTCGGTAACGGCGTTCAGCATTTCTGAAAATTCCTTGAGAATGACCTGCGTGTTGTTCATGACCGAATGTCCGATATCGGTGGAAGGATCTGTTGGCGGATTTTTTACGCGGAAACTTCCGGTCTGCTGGCAGAGCCAGTCAACCAGCGAGTCGTCGCCGGTCAGGCGGCAGACTTCGAGAAGCCGGTCGAGCGGATTGTCTGCGCCGGAGCAGTCAGGCTCACCGGACGGTTGACACCATTTATAGATCATGGACTGTGACAGCCCCATATCCGCGGCAACAGATTTGGCGCCGCACTGGGTGATCGCCTTCTTGAGAACCTCATGAGATTTATTCATGGAACAGAAGCTATCAAAGAGAATGGCAGGCTTCGATTATAAAAGCCCCTCTTGTTTATAATCCTTTCTGTTCTTCTGGCGGCCGGCCGCGCAGGGCCCATTGGTGCGCCATCCAGTCGTCGTACATTTCTTCCATTGCTTCAAGGTTTTCGTTGTGGTCGACATCGAGTGCCGCGCCGCCTGAATGGGTGTAGGTGACCTGCGTGCGTGCGCCGATAATGCGACTGACCCCCGTCGGTAGCGCGCTGAGCGGGGCGTGCATACGCAACCGGTCAGCCAGTCTCGGGTGACCGTGGCGGTCGTAGTAGAGCGAAAGTTGCAGGAACATGAACACCTTGAGCGCGGCAACAAATCGCCAGCTCACCAGCAGCAGTGCGAACATCATCCGTAACACGTTGAACAGGTGTGTCTGATAGCGCCATTCATACATCTTCTCGATGGCTTCCAGATGTTCAAATGTAAGGGGCTTCACCAGATGAAGGTTGTTCTGGCGCATCAGATCCTCGCGGACATGAAAATAGATCATTTGAATACCGGGTTTTTTTTGAGTCGGGTGATAATACGATAACACTTTTTTGGAGGTGATCCCGATCGAGTAGTCGAAGTCGTGCATGTTGCTTTGGTTAATAAACTCATCCACTTCCCATGGCGTGAGCAGGGGGATATCGCACGGCACAACCAGGACGGGGATTTGCGCGTATTCACCGCCGCGCAGGCCGGCGAATTCGACCGTTTCCGGCAGGCCTAGAGAACAGACATAGGCCATCTTGAAATTTTCAATCATATTTTCGTGCTGCTCAAGTACGCGGATTTTCCCTGCGCCGGTGAGTTGATCCGCATGGGCTTCAAGCGTCTCGGCAAGCCGGTCTGCCGGGCCGATCACAACGATATTCTGCACATGTCTGGAGTGCATGAGTGATCGCAGAATATGGATTAGCAGCGGTTCGCCTTTTAAATGAAGAAACGCCTTGTTGTCGTTTTTCACTTGAACACTTGCCCTGCGGTTCCCTGCCAGTAATACGGCGTTTACTTTCTTGAGCTCATCCATAGCGCCCCTCGTTTCGTTACTTGATTACTAGAACCACCCCGATGGCTCCCGGGAATAGCAGAAGAACCCACCCCATGAAGGCGACCATGATTCCGGGGGATTTTTCTGTAATTGGCGGTCGGGGGAAAATCAGGTTGCCAGTGTAGTTTCCCATGGCGTCAGAGAACCAGATGCAGGCAAGAGGTAGAATCAGAAACAAGAGAGTTTTTATGGCATCTTCCGCGCCGCCAAAAATCGTGGCAATGGAGAAGTAGAAGAGGGCAACGCCGCCGGAAAGCAGATGGGACGTCAGTAATTGATGAATCTTGCTTTTTTTATGGCAGTTGCGTTTTACCAGTTCAATGGCAAGGGCTTCGATTTTCGGGTTGCCTTTTGAGTATCGGGCCAGTTGCCGAAGCTCGCCTCTATCCGCCCAAATGCCCCGGCATGACGGGCATCGGTTCAGAAAAATATTAGAGTCGTATGAATAGTTAAACAGCGATGTTGGAATATTGCACCGTGGACACAGTTTGTCCTGTTCAGCGCAAAGAGGTTCCGGTGCGGTACGGTTTAGCGTTTCTTTTACAGATAAAGGAGGGATGTCATTCTGTTCGGCTACTGTTTTAACAACCGGACTAAGTTCTTCTGAATCAAACCAGACTCCGCCGCACTGTTTGCAGATATCAATAGTTTGCCCGGCATAGAAAGAAGGCGAGAGCGTCGTCTGGCAAACAGGACATTTCATTTAATAATCATTCCTTTTCTATTTAGCATAAGGCCTCGCCATAATTTGAGCAAGAGTCTTCTAGAGTCTGGAAATTTTATTCAGCAATCTACCGGATCAACACGTGGTAGGTTTCTTCACAAAAGCCGGGGAACTCACCGGCATCGAAGAATGTGCCTTGGCCTTGCGGACAGGCTTCAAGCTGGATGTGCGGTCGTTTTATGTCATGAACTTTTTCATGCGTATGTTGCACACGGGACAGTTGATGTCTCGACACGTTATCAATCTCTTTTTATAGTGTCCACTTTCATGATGTGGATATGCTAAACTTATGGGCCATTACATAATTGATTCGAACTTGTAATGGAGAGGCCCGGGATGATGCGATAGAGTGAATCCCGCTGAAACGAGCAAGGGAGAAAAACAATGCAGGAATGGTGGACAAATCTAGCCGGGGCAACGCAGTTCTTTTATGGAATGGCGACGTTTTTCAGTGTGTTCTTTTTATGGCAAATCATTGCGGCCTTTATGGGGCTCAATGGGGATGATATGGATGTCGGCGGCGATGCTGGCGATACAGATTTCAGCGTGGACGGCGGGGTTGACGCGGATGTTGCGGACGATATGAATATGGACGATGTGGTGGAGTCGTCTCAGGCATTTAAAATTCTCAGCTTACGTTCTATTGTCACCTTTTTTACACTGTTTTCGTGGGGGAGTGCGCTTTACACCGCCGACGGTGCATCCACAGTCCGGGCCATGGGCATTTCTTCCATCTGGGGAATTGCCGGCATGCTCGCCATTGCCGGGATTTTCTACGGGATGGGCAAACTGACCGAAACCGGGACGAAAGATGTAGCTTCATGTGAAGGGAAAACCGGTACTGTCTATCTCGATATTCCGGCGGGCGGATCCGGTGAAATCAAGATTAATGTCAGCGGTGCGATTGAGCATGTGAGGGCGCAGAGTTTGAATAGAGAGGCCCTGTCGGCCGGCACGCAGGTGCGTGTCGTGAAGGTGGTTGGCCAGACATTGGTAGAGGTGGAAAAGTTAACTGAAAGAGGAGAGTAGAAATGCCTATTTTAATATTAATTCTTATTATTGCGGTCGCGATCATCGGGACTTTTCTGGCGCTCGTCAGCCGCTATCGTCGGTGCCCGTCGAATAGAATCCTCGTGATTTACGGAAAAACAAGTAGCGGTGCAGCCAAATGTATCCATGGTGGCGCAGCCTTTGTCTGGCCGTTGATCCAGGATTTTGCCTATCTCGATCTTGAACCGTTCGTTGTGCCGATTGATTTGAAAAATGCGTTGTCGCAGGAAAATATCCGCGTCTCGGTTCCAACCAGCGTGACCGCCGCGATTTCGAATACCAAAGGCGTTATGCAGAATGCCGCAGTTCGCTTGCTCGGTCTTTCCCGCAAGGAGATTGAAGATCAGGCGCAGGACATCATTTTGGGTCAGATGCGTGCGGTGATTGCCACCATGCTGATTGAGGAAATCAATCAGGACCGTCAGGCGTTTCTTTCTAAAGTGAATGAAGCGGTTTCCGGTGAGCTCGAAAAAATCGGTCTTTACCTGATCAACGTCAACATCCGTGACATCGAAGACGAGTCCGGCTATATCGTCGCTCTCGGTCGCCGGGCCGCAGCTGAAGCCATTAATCAGGCGCTGGTCGATGTGGCGGAGCAGGAAAAACTCGGGCAGACCGGGGTTGCCATCCGCGAACGTGATAAGCGTGTGGCGGTTGCCGCCGCCACGGCTGAAGCAGAAATCGGGGAGGCCTCCGCGGATAAGGATCGTCGTTCACAATCTGCCGGGCTGGATGCCGAGGCGGCTTTGGGTGAAACCGAAGCGCGAGCCAAGAAAGCCTCTTACGAAGCGAATCAGAAAGTGGCCGAGCAGGAAGCTCGTAATCGCTCTGAATCTGCATCCCGCGAAGCGGATGGTGCCATTCGTGTTGCGCAGGAGTTGGCCGAGAAGAAAGCGGAAGATGCCCGGGCAGAGCGCGAAACCGCTCGCTTGAAAGCCACCATTATTGTTCCGGCTGAAGCGGATAAAGAGCGGGTTATGATCGCCGCCGACGCTGAAAAACAGCGCTCCATTCGCATCGCGCAGGGTGAGGCGGAAGCCAAACTGGCGAAGATGACCGCGGAGGGTGCCGGGGTGCAGGCGATCCTCGATGGGAAAGCCAAAGGTTACGAAGCACTTGTCAGTGCCTGCCAAACTGCGAGTCAGGCGGCTTCCTTGCTGCTCATCGAAAAACTGCAGGATATTGCCGGCATTCAGGCACAGGCTATTCAAGATCTGCCGATCGAGAAAGTCATCGTTTGGGATGGTGGCGGAAAAGACGGCGGACTTTCCGGGTTGGGCGGTCGTCTGATGGGTGCGCTCCCTCCAATGCACGAACTGGCCAAACAGGTGGGTTTAGACCTGCCCGAGTACCTTGGAAAAATGCAGGAAGAGAAGACGACCGAAGAAGCTCCTGCTGCCAAATAGCATCGGCCGAAGGAATCAAAAAGCCGCTCCGAAATCGGAGCGGCTTTTTGTTTCTCCATCCATTTGGAAAATGTGAACAGTATTTCGCCTGCTTCCATTGGTGCCCGTAAACCGCCGTGCAGTACGGCGGTTCCGCCCGTCTCCGCCGCTACCATCATCCTGATACCTCCCTCGAAGAATTTTTCCCCGAAACTTCGGGGCAGCTATAGAATGGGAATTCGTAGGGCGGGGGCCGCGACCCCGCTGAGTACGATGGGGACAGAAATTTGTAGGGCGGGGACGGGTGATGAAGAAGACGCTGGGCCGTATTTCGCGACCTCGCTACGCGTCCCGCCGACGGTAGACTGGGCCATGCGGATGAATGGCAGGAAGGCATCGTGCCTCAGCCATTCTAGCCCTTCAATTAGGGAAAAATGCTTAACCTCCCATGCGCCCACCATTGGGCGGGTGGCCGAGGTCTCGCCTATGGTGCCATCCCCGCCGTTGGAAGGGCATTCGCAGTGAAGGATTAAAGCCGCCTTTGAATAGGGTATTATACCAAATTAACCTGATTATATTCTTTCACCAGATGAGCGCCGGGAGTGTCAGAATAATTTTCCTGAGCCATACGCACCTGTCCTAAATTATACGGAATCAATTTGAGTTGTATTAGGAGACGGGGTCATAGGAGACGGGGTCAGGTCTGGACATTAGACATTGGCAAGGTGAGACGTTTTTTGATTTTATCCAAGCATGGCAAGACCGGTACGAGTCGATATTGAGGGTGGCATTTATCATGTAATCAGTCGCGGTACTGAGCGGTGTGATCTTTTCAAAGAATGGGAGATGGGGTCAGGTCTGGATATTAGACATTGACAAGGTGAGACGTTTTTTGATTTTATCCAAACATGGCAAGACCGGTACGAGTAGATATTGAGGGTGGCATTTATCATGTAATCAGTCGCGGTACTGAGCGGTGTGATCTTTTCAAAGAAGATGCTGACTATGTGCATTTTTTAGATCGATTGGCGGAAGCGCAACGGCGTTTCCGCCTTTCTGTTTATGGGTACGTGCTGATGACAAATCATTTTCATCTAATTGTGTGCACGCCGGATGCGAATCTGAGTCGAGCCATACAATGGTTGAAGGTGTCGTATAGCATGTGGTTCAATGCAAAGTACACTCGGGTCGGACCGCTGTTTCAGGGTCGATTTAAAGGCATCCTTGTTGATTCAGGTGAACGTTGGTTGCTTGATCTTAGTTTGTATATCCACCTGAACCCCATTCGTGTTAAGCGGCTGGGACTGGATAAGCAAGGAAAGCAGATGGAGTCGCGCGGCTGGACTGTTCCTTCGCCAGATGTGGTTCGAAAAAGGTTGGCGACATTACGGGCGTACAGGTGGAGTTCTTATCCGTATTATGCTGGATATAAGCGCGAAGTTCCGAGCTGGCTGGATGTGACTGAAGTTCGTGGAATGGTTGAGTCGACGGCGGCGTATCGGCGATTGGCGGAGGATCGAATTGCGCACGGGTTCGATGAGGGTTTTTCATCTAGGCTGAAGGACCGGGTCGCGTTAGGTGCGGAAGCTTTTGTTGAACGGATGCGCGGGATGTGTGCCGAGGACTCGGAGTATGAAGCACAGCGTATGTTGCGTCATCGAATTGGCTGGGGCGCAATTGTCGAGGCGGTAGAAAAGACCAAAGGACGTCCTTGGTCGGAATTTGCATTTAAACGGGGGGATTGGGGCCGTGCGGCGGCCTATCATTTGGCTCGCCAATATGGAGGGTTAACGCTCTCTGAAATTGGTGATATTGCAGGAGGCGTAAAGTATCATGCGGTCAGTAAGTTGCTGAAGCGCTTTGAGATGCGGCTGAGGTCGGATGTTGAGTTAAAGACTGTCTTGTTGGAGATCCAGGGACGGCTGAATGTCTAATATCCAGACCTGACCCTTCTCTATACAAACATTGGAAAAGCAGTTGTCTATGGCGCACGGCGGGTAATCTTCCAGTCGGCATTGCTACGGTCGAAGACAATCCTGTCATGCAGGCGGCTGTCGCGTCCCTGCCAAAACTCGACCCGCGCCGCAATCAGCCGCATGCCGCCCCAGCTGCAGGGCCGAGGAATCGGATAGGATCCGAATTTTTTCTTCGCCGAGTCCAGTGTAACGGGTTCGTCAATTTGCGCACTCTGGGCCGAGACCCATGCGCCGAGTTGGCTGTCCCGCGGGCGGCTCGCAAAATAAGCATCCGATGCTTCAGGCGCAACTTTTTCAATCCGGCCTTCAATCCGAACCTGTCTTTCCGCAGGGGGCCACCACAAAGTGAGTGCGGCTTGCGGGTTGGTTTCCAGCTCGCGCCCCTTGCGGCTTGAATAGTTGGTGTAAAACACAAACCCGTCCGGGCCGTGTTCTTTCAGTAATACCATGCGTGCGGAAGGATGGTTGTTGAAGGCCGTTGCCAGCGTCATTACTGCCGCGTTGTTCGGGTCGGCAGCAACCGCTGCGGTAAACCATTGATCAAACAGCGCGAACGGATCGCGTCCCGCATCCTGCGGGCCGAAGGGCTCTTCGTTATGTATCGGGCGATCCATGGTCGAAATCATAACACCAGTTTTCCAGATGTTGGAAAATATCTCTCTGTCTGCTCTTGGCAGATCCGCCGCAGTGGAAAATCAGGCACTGCCGGTTCCAAACAGTGGAAACTTTGAAACTTTTGCGCCGCGAAGCACTGTGTCCCGACGCAGTCGGTTCCAATGGTTGGAAATTTATTCATTAAATTATGCGCATATGCGCAGGATGTAATAATATAAAGCAGTAACAGAAAACATTTTTAGGGCGGTATGATTCGTGGTTAAATCCATCGCTTAATTTAAAGAAGGAACCTCTATTATGACTAAAATTACGCGAGCGCTGTTGAGCGTCTCAGATAAAGCCGGTGTTGTTGAATTTGCCAAGGCGCTGACTGAGCGCGGAGTCGAGTTGCTGTCCACCGGCGGAACCGCCAAAGTGATCCGCGATGCAGGGGTTGCGGTAAAAGATGTATCCGAGTTTACCGGGTTTCCGGAAATGCTCGACGGCCGCGTGAAGACGCTGACTCCGCAGGTGCATGCCGGGCTTCTTTATCTGCGTGATAACGAAGAGCATATGTCCACCATGAATGAATACGGTCTGGAGCCAATCGACCTCGTCTGCGTAAACCTCTATCCCTTCGAAGCCACGATTGCCAACCCGGATGTCACTCTGCCGGAGGCGATCGAGCAGATCGACATCGGCGGACCGACCATGATTCGTTCCGCTGCCAAAAACATGAAATTTGTCACCGTCGTTACTGAACCGGCCGACTACGGTCGTGTGTTGGAGAGCATGGATGCCAATGACGGCAACACCACCGAAGAGTTTCGTTTTGAGCTCGGTCAGAAAGTATTTGCCCGTGTGGCGGAATACAACGCCGTCATCGCCGGGTATCTCGCTGACAAAGTGGCTGGCGACGCACCGAAGCCGTTTGTGAAAACCTGCTCTAGCGGTACCGAGTTGCGTTACGGCGAAAACTCGCACCAGAAAGCCTGGCTCTACACCGATGCCGCCGCCACTGAAGCCTGCATCGCGCAGACCGAAGTGTTGCATGGTAAAGAGATGAGCTACAACAACTACGTTGACGGTGAAGGCGCGCTCGAAGCCGTTAAAGATCTTTCCGGCAAGCCGGGCGTCTCGGTGATCAAACACACCAATCCCTGTGGCTACGCTACCGGCGAAACACTCGCCGAAGCCTTCGAAGCCGCCTGGAACGGCGACCCCGTTTCTGCCTTTGGATCGGTGATTGCGGTCACCCAGACCGTTGATCTGGCGACTGCCGAACTTTTAAAAGGCCGCTTTATTGAGGCACTGATCGCTCCAGATTTCGATACTGACGCGCTTGAGTTCCTGAAAGCCAAGAGCAAAAACATCCGTCTGCTTAAACTCAAAGCGCCGATGGCTAAAGCCGTGCCGCGTAAAATGATTAAAGACATCAACGGCGGCCTGCTGGTGCAGGATGTCGACACGGATTCGATCGCCGTCTGGAAAGACGTTACGCAGACCGCGTTCGACGAATCCAAAAAGGCTCTCGCCGAATTTGGTATTGCGGCGGGGAAACACACCAAGTCCAATTCCATTGTAGTGGTGCAGGAATACAAGCCCGGTCAGTTCCGTGTGCTCGGCATGGGGGCCGGACAGCCCAACCGCGTCGATTCTCTGTGCAAGCTGGCGGTGCCAAAAGCCATCGCAAACTTGAAACTGATGACCCCCGGAATCACCGATGTGCAAATTGCTAATGTGCTTGGCGACTGCGTGTTTGTTTCTGAGGCCTTTTTCCCGTTTGCGGACAGCATTGACGAAGCCCACTCCGTTGGCGCGCGCTTCATCGTCCAGCCGGGTGGTTCGATCCGCGACGACGAAGTGATCGAAGCCTGCGACAAATATGGCATCGCCATGGCGTTCACCGGCATGCGCCACTTCAAACACTAATACCGGCTGATTATGGCACATTAACTTCGCTGCGGCGGGTTCGCGGTATGATTCATACAGCGTCACCCGCCGCATCTTGTTTCTGCACCAAACTCAACCGATATTCAGAGTTTGTAGTTGTGATCTGCGATCGCGGTTTCTAATGGTTGGGAAAATGGAGGTGCTGCAACGCAGTTACTTCCAATGCTTGGAAATTCGTGTTGATTGGTGTTAGTTCGTGATCACTTAATTTTACTGGAGAGAAAAATGAACCAAACTTGGATGAAGTTGCAGAACGGGAGTGATGTGCGCGGGGTGGCGCTTGAGGGAGTTGAGGGCGAAGCCGTCAATTTGACGCCGGAGATCCTCCGTCCGATCGGGTCCGCTTTTGCTCGGTGGCTTTCCGAAAAGAAAGGGAAGTCCGTTTCTGAGCTGAAGGTGGCGGTAGGTCATGATTCACGTCTCTCCTCTGAGAGGGTGAAGACCGCGGTTTTCCAAGGTTTGGAAAAAGCGGGCTGTGCGTCGATTGCCGACAGCGGTCTTTCGTCGACCCCGGCCATGTTTATGGCGACTGTTTTTGAAAACCACGGTTATGACGGCTCCATTATGCTGACCGCCAGTCACCTGCCGTTCAATCGCAACGGCCTGAAGTTTTTCACCCGCGACGGCGGTCTCGAAAAGGCGGACATTAAAGCGATCCTGACTCTCGCCGCCGAGACTGGCACGTTCGATGAAATCGAACTTCAGGGTGTTCAGAAAATAGAGCTGATGGACGACTATGCCGCGTCGCTGGTTTCCACTATTCGGAAAGGTGCGGGGCAGGGCGATGTGCCGTTGACTGGCCTGAAGATTGTGGTTGATGCCGGGAACGGCGCAGGCGGCTATTTTGTCGATAAAGTGCTCGTCCCGCTTGGCGCGGATACCGCCGGAAGCCAATTTCTTGATCCCGACGGGTCGTTCCCGAACCATATTCCGAATCCGGAAGATCCGGACGCGATGGATGCGATTATTGCTGCTGTGAAAAACAACGGCGCGGATCTCGGCATCATTTTCGATACCGATGTTGACCGCGCGGGCGCGGTCGATCAGAACGGCGCGCCGATCAACCGCAACCGGTTCATCGCGCTGATGGCGTCGATCGTTCTGGAGGAGCATCCCGGCAGTGTGATTGTGACCGATTCGGTCACATCGACCGGTCTCAAATACTGGATCGAAGAAAAACTTGGCGGGGTGCATCACCGCTTCCAGCGCGGCTATAAGAATGTGATCAACGAATCCGTCCGCCTGAACGGCGAGGGCGAGGAGTCCTGGCTGGCGATGGAAACGTCCGGTCACGGAGCACTCAAAGAAAACTATTTTCTTGATGACGGTGCTTATCAGATCGCCAAGATTCTGATTAAGACCGCGCAGTTGCACGCCGCCGGTGCGGGCGGTGTCGACCGTCTGGTTGCCGGCCTGCCGGAACCGGCCGAAGCCAAAGAGTTCCGCGCGAAGATCACGGTTGAAGATTTCGGTGCGGTTGGTGATGACGTGCTGAAGGCGTTCGCGCAGTTTGTGACGGATGAGCCGGGCTGGAGCGCTACTCCAAATAATTTTGAAGGTGTGCATGTGACGGTCGATGCTTCCGCTGGAAACGGCTGGGCGCTGCTGCGCAAATCGCTTCACGATCCGGTGCTGCCGCTCAATATTGAAAGTGAGGAGGTTGGCGGTGTGGCGAAAATCGCTTCCCGTATGCAGGCGTTCCTGGCGCGGTTTGGTGAACTCGACCTGCCTGTAATGTAGACGAGGGTTGGCCATTCCCGTTGGTCATTCCTCGTCAGGAAACGAGGCGGGAAGCCTCGTCTACGGTTAACAACCGATGTGCGTCAGCCGATCTATGAGGTTCCTGCCCAATGCAAGTAGTGGCCTGTTTTTTTCGATAAAGTTCATATGGAGTCTCCTGTTGCGCCGATGTAGGATATGTGGCCAGTGCATTGAACACAGTTTTACAAAGGGACTTTTTATGAATCGGACTGTTTTAGTAACGGGGGCGACGCGCGGGATTGGGCGCGAGGTGGTGAAGCAGCTTTGTGAGCAGGGCTTCACGGTTTTTGCCACCGGCCGCTGTCCGCAACTGTTGGCCGAATTGAAAAATGAAACCGGATGCCTCGGTGACGTTTGCAATCTATCCGATTCGTCCGCCGCGATTTCTCTTTATGAAACCGCGCGCAACGCTCTCGGGAAGATTGATGTGCTGATCAATAACGCCGGAGCGAATCTCGGTAAAGAGCCGATTACAGATGTAACGACCGATCGGCTCGACGCATCGTATGCGATCAACTTCCGTGCGCCGTATCTACTTTGCCGCGAAGCGCTCAAGGAGATGGGCGAACGCAAGAGTGGACACATTCTGAATGTCGTCAGTACGATCGCTCGCACTAGCGCGCCGAATTATTCCACGTACTGCTCGCTCAAATATGCGCTGCACGGTTTTACGCAGTGTCTGATTAAAGAGGCGCAGCAGGTGAATGTGAAGGTGACCGGTGTTTATCCCGGAGGAACCGATACGGACTTCCGCCCGGAAGAGCGCCCGGATTATTTAAAGCCGGAGTCTGCCGCGCAGATGATCGTTCAGTGCATTGCCGCGCCGTCCGATGTGGTGGTGCATGAACTGGTGTACCGGCCGATGATCGAAACGAATTTCTGACGATCTTTTTACAGCCGGTACGCTGTTTTTTTCCTGCCATTTGATCGGTTCCAGAAGGTGGCGAGCGCCGGGCCGGAGATGTTGTGCCAGACGCTGAAGAGTGCGGCGGGCAATGCCGCTTCCGGTGAAAAGTGCGCGATGGCCAGTGCGACGGCCAATCCAGAGTTTTGCATGCCCACTTCAATCGCCAGCGCGCGCTTTTGCGGCGTGCCCGTTTTTAAGGCCATTCCGCTGCTCCAGCCGAGTAGCAGTCCTCCGCCATTGTGCAGAATTACAGCCGTCATGACGACCGGCGCCATATGCAGAAGCGGGTCGGCATCTTTACCGATCACCGCGCCGACGATCAGCAGAATGGTGACGATGGAAATGACGGGAAGCAACGGTTGAACCTTTTTCAGTTTTTGGCCGAAGAAGTGGTTCGCGGCTGTTCCGAGCAGAACGGGCAGGAGGACGATTTGTACAATGGAGAGGAATAGTGCGGCGGTATCGATGTGCATCCAGCGGCCCGCCAGTAGAAACATCAACAGGGGTGTGAGTAGCGGGGCAAGCAGGGTGGAGACAGTCGTCATGGAAACCGAGAGAGCCACATCGCCGTGCGCGAGAAAGGTGATGACGTTCGAGGCGGTTCCGCCGGGGCAGCATCCGAGCAGAATGAGGCCGACGGCCAGTTCGTCGGAAAGGCGCAGGGCGCGGGCGAGACCGTAGGCGAGCAGGGGCATAATCAGGAATTGTGCAGCGGCGCCGGCAAACACATCGCGCGGGCGCTGGAAGACGCGCTCAAAGTCGCTGGTTGAGAGCGTCATGCCCATCCCGAACATAATAACGCTGAGCATCCATTTGATGTTGGGCAACACCCAGAGGAATGTTTCCGGGTTCCAGAGGCTCCAGCCAGCGAAGAGCAGAATCCACAGCACAAAATAGCTGGCAATGAAGCGGCAGATTTTTTCGAGTCGGTTCATGTGGCGCCTCCTGATTAATCCAGTTAGACTAACTGTTAATTTTAGCGCATACAATTTGGAAACGGGAGCTTTGGAGCGGATGAGCAAATCATTTAAATGGGGCATTATCGGGTGCGGATTGATTGCGCCGAAGTTTTTCCAATGTTTAGAAAACACGGGGGAAGGGCATGTTGTTGCGGCGGCCTCCAAATCGATGCGCCGCGCGAAACGGCTCCAGCAGAAGCTGGGGATTGAGCATGTCTACGGTAGTTATGCTGAAATGCTGGAGTGTGAGAAGCTCGATGCGGTCTACATTGCCAACACGCACCATGAGCATTATGAAAGTGCCAAGCTTTGTCTGAGCCGCGGCCTGCCGGTGCTGATTGAAAAAGCGTTCACCCGCAATGAGGCCGAAGCGGAGGAGTTAATCGATTTGGCCCGTGCTAATAATCTTTTTATGATGGAGGCGATGTGGACGCGCTTTAATCCCGCAACCGTCAAATTGTGCGAGCTACTTGCCGGAGGGACCATCGGGGATGTAAAAAGTCTCAAGGCTGAGTTTTGTGTCAAAATGCCGCTATGCGTAAAAACCCTGCCGTGGAACCGGATGTATAGCCCCCGGCTCGCGGGCGGCGCGCTGCTCGATATCGGAATTTACACGCTTTCGTATGCGCACATGATTTTCGGCCGCCGTCCGCAACGGGTCAGCGGCTCCGTTCAGATGAGCTGGACCGGCGTCGACAAAACCTCTGAGTATCACTTAGACTATGGAAACGGTGTTCGCGCCGAGTTGATTTCTTCATTTGTTGAGGAGCGCCCGCGCGATGCGGTGATTACCGGCACGAAAGGGATTATCCGCGTTCCGATGTTCTCTGGTGCGGATCAATTCACGGTCGTCCGTCCGGGGGGTGCGCCGGAGACCATTGAATGCGAAGCCGCCGGCTTCGAACATGAAATTCGCGAAGTGCATCGTTGTCTGCGGGAAGGGCTGATCGAAAGCCCGATTATGCCGCTTGACGAAACGTTTGATATTATTTGCACCGCCGATGCCTTACGCGCGTTGTGGGGAATGAAATACCCCGGCGAATAAGCCTATTGTATAGGCGCGCACATTTTTTCCAAGGCTTGAGAAGCCACAGCTCGGGGGTCGCATCATCGCTGCCTACCTGCGTGCGGTGGACATTGGGGGCAATGTTTCTCCAAGAGGGAAATGTTTATTGGAGGGGCAGTGTCCTCATTGCCCATTTGGCGTACGGGGAACGCCGGGGACGGTGTCTCTCCAGGGAGGTTCGAGGGGCGGGTTCAACTCTCTTGTCCCGTCATAGCTTCGGCGCCGGCGGATGGAAAAACAAAAAATTCCGGCGCGTAGAGCGCGCCGGAATTCTTGTTCGGGGAATTACATGCGATCTTTGATTTTTGCCAGCAGGCCTTCGAAATCCTCGAAGTACTGTTTGCACAGTCCACGGGTTCCGGATTGGTCAATGTTGCCGCCGCCGATGCCCCAGGGCTGCATGCCAGCCAGCAGGATCGAGCAAACGCCCGCGCCGCTGTCTTCGATGCCGATGGCAGAGTTACGCTGGCTGAATTCCATACCCAGGCCGACGCGGAAGGTTTCGGCGTAGAGCCAAGGGTGCGGCTTGGGGGAGAGCTCGCCGAGCGTTCCGCTTTCGCCTTTGCGCAGGGCGTATCCAGCGGTGATGATCGCGTCGTAGAAGTCGGCCGGGTTACCCATGCCAAGCGTTTTGAAGGCATCGAGGATTTCCGGGTAGGCTTTTTCATAGAGACCGGAGGTGACCAGTCCAATTTTGACGTTCAGGGCTTTCAGTTCGAGCAGGAACTCTTTGATACCGGGCGAGGGGCGGAATGCGCCGGGCTTGCCTTTACCGGCGAGGATCAGTTCCATTTCGCGGTGCGTGTGTTCGAAGTAGAATGTGCGGGCGTCTTCGACGGTTTTGCCGGGGCAGTATTTGTTGACGCAGTACAGCAGGTGTTCGGAGACGGAGTGACCGGAGACGAAGGGCAGGTCGGCTTCTTCGAGTTCGAAGTTTGGTTTGTCGAGCACGCTGGCGATACTCCGTTCGATGATCCAAATCCAGAATTCTTCGCTGTGAACGGTGGTTCCATCGAGGTCCATTAAAACAGCCTTAATCGGATCTTCCTGTTCAACGGAATGAACCGGGTAGTAGGCCGGATAGCCCATGGATGAGTTCACCAGAGCCATCGTCTGGTCGGCGAAACCGATGAATTCGACTTTTCCGTCACCGGTTTTGGCGACGGCTTGTACGCCGTTAACTCCAGTGATAAAACGCTTGTCGGAGGTCTGTTGAAGTTCTTCGAGCTTGAGCGACTCGATCGAGGTTCCAAGTTCTGGAAATTGCATGGATAGGTGTCCTTTTCTATTAACTGTTTTGACTACAGGGTAAAACGTTTATCCTACGTTGCTGGTTTGTTAAGTCAATACTGTAGTGAACCGGTTTTTAACTTCGGAAGGGGCGTAATCTCTCCTGTTTTTTGAGCTTTTTACTTTGCGAGAATAAACGTTTAAGCTACCCTGATTTCCCATTTATTTCATCCACCCATTTTAAATACGAAGGAAAGGCTAAAGATGGAAAAGAAAACTGCCCTTGTTGTTGCTCACACGCATTGGGATCGCGAATGGCGCTACCCAATCTGGAAAACCCGTTCGCTTTTGATCGAATTCATGGATTGGTTGATTGATATTCTGGAAAACGATCCGGAATACCACAGTTTTCTGATGGACGGCCAAACCGTCTGTCTGGATGATTATCTGCAGATTAAGCCTGAAAACCGCGACCGGATTGCAGCGCTGGTTAAAGCGGGCAAACTCGTTGTGGGTCCGTGGTACACGTTGCCCGACCTTTTTCCGATCTCTGGCGAATGTCTGGTGCGCAACCTGCAGACTGGTATCCGTTTTGCTGAAGATCTTGGTGGATATAATCCAATTGCTTACCACACCTTCGGCTGGGGGCAGACCGCCCAGTTCCCTCAGATGTATCAGGATCTCGGCATCCACTATGCAGTCGCTGCGAAAAAGGTTTCTGAAGAACGCGCGCCGAACTCTGAATTCATGTGGACCTCGCCCGACGGTTCGAAGTTACTGACCTCGCGTCTCGGTCATTTCACCCGCCAGAACGGCTATTTCTACCTGCACTTCCCGGTGCGTTTAAACAATATCTATGACGACAATAAATATGCTTGGGATTGGGGTAAAACGGGAGTGGCCTATCATCGCGCCGATGAAGAAAACTATCAAAACGACTATTTCCGCATCGATCACGAGGACGGCTACTTTAAAGAAAACGTCAAGGATGCCGCGCAGCGCACCTGGGACAACATGGATGTCACGCTGGTTCCGAATTGGCGCCTGTTGATGTGCGGTTGCGATTTCTCGACTCCGAATCCGTACCTGCCGAGAATGGTCAAGGACTGCAATGAAGCGCTGCCGGATATTGAATTCAAGATGGCCTCGCTCAAAGAGTATTTCGAAGGCGTCGAAGAGCGGCTCGACCGTTCGACTGTTCCGGTGGTGGAAGGTGAGTTGCGCGACGGCGAGCCTTGCGGGGCTTCGGCCAACGCACTGGCCACGCGCATTCACATCAAGCAGCTCAACAAGAAAGTTGAAAACTCGCTGATTCGCCGCACCGAACCGCTGGCGGCGGCGCTGAGTGCGCTGGGCGCAACGTATCCGACCGGCATGCTTTCCAAGGGTTGGAACTATCTGCTCAAGGCGCATCCGCACGACTCCATCAATGGCGTGACGCAGGATAAAACCGTAACGGACAATTTATATCGTCTCAACCAGGCGCTGGAAATCAGTGAAACGGTCTACGAAGACTGCATGGGCAGCCTGCTGACGCAGCTCGACCTTTCCAGCTATGACAGCAAAGATGTGCTGTTGGTGTTGCACAATCCGCAACCGCGCCCGGTTCGCGCCATTGTTAAGGTCGCCATTGATACGCCGCAGGACGACTCAGTTTGGACGCTCGGTGTGGTTGATAGCGATGGGACTCGCCTGGCGACGCAGCAAATCACCCGCGACGAGCACAAGCAACCGGTTCACGACATCGAAGCGCGTCCGTGGCCGTTCTATGTGGACCGTCATCAGCTCTACCTCGACACCGGCGAAATCCCGGCGGGCGGATACAAGATTGTGAAAGCGGTTAATGAACGCTCCTACTGGCGCGAAGAAGAGTGGTGGCCGGTTATGCGCAAGAGCGCCGGCGGATTCATCGGGCAGGGCACCTCCAAGCTCGAAAATGAATTCCTGAAAGTGGATATCAATTCAGACGGGACCTTTGATTTGACCGACAAAGAAAACGGTCGTGTGATTGAAAACATGCACTACTTCGAAGACGAGGGCGACACCGGCGACTACTGGGCCTACTATGCTCCGTACAAAAACCAGATCCTTACCAGTCGCGGCTTTGGCTCGCGCATCTGGATGGAAGACAACGGTCCGCTGAGTGCGACGATTGGGATTGAAACCACCATGCAGGTTCCGGAATGTGCGGAATATGGCAAGGTTCGCGTACAGGGCTTCGGCAAACGCAGCGAGCGCCTGGTCGATCTGAAAATCACTTCCCGCGTTACGCTGAATAAAGACAGCAAGCATGTGAAGGTGAAAACCTCCATCGTCAATACCGCGAAAGACCATCGTGTGCGGTTAATGATCCCAACCGATATCCAGACGGACTTCTCGGATTCGGCCGGTCACTTCACGGTGGATCATCGCGGCATGGTTCATGAAATCGATGACGACGGAAAATTCTTCCCGGAAATGGCGCTGCGTCCGATGAGCGTGTTTTGTGATGCCAGTGATGGCAAAAACGGGGTGGCGGTTCTTAACAACTGTCTGACCGAGTTCCAATTGGTGGATGACGATCGCCGCACGTTGGCGTTGACATTGTTGCGCTGCATGCGCAATCGCATCTGTACCGAGTCGCGCGTTTCTTCCGAATTCCCGGAAATGCTTGGCAGCCAGATGCTGCAAACCGTCGACTACGAATATGCGATTTATCCGCATCAAGGCGATTGGAACGAAGGCAAGGTTTATGCTGAAGCGGACAAGCTGAACACCAAGCCGGCGGCCACGCAGATTTCGATGAACCGCGGCGGCGGCAAGCTGCCGACGGCGGCGTCGCACTATGCCATCGACAACGAAGCCTTCGTGCTTTCTTCGGTTAAAAAAGCCGAAGATCGCGATTCACTTGTGATGCGTTTTTACAACCCGACCGGTGAAACGCAGGAAGGATCCATCACCTTTGGACTTCCGGTTTCCAAGGCTTGGAAAAACAACCTGAACGAGCTACGCGGCGAAGAACTCGAACTCGTCGATGGTGCGGTCAAGTTGGTCGTTCCCAAAGGGAAAATCATTACGATCGAGGTGGCGTCATGAAGACTTTGATCGCAGGGGTGGTGCTGGTGCTTGCCGCATCGTCCTTTGCTATTAATCCAGTCATTCCGCATCCGTTCACGGCCGATCCGTCGCTCCATCGTTGGAGCGACGGGCGGTTCTACATCTACGGTTCGCATGACAAGGATCAGCCCAAGGTGTGGGATATGGAGGACTACCATGTCTTTTCCTCCGACAACCTGGTCGACTGGGAAGACCATGGCGTGGTGTTGAACAATTCGCAGACGCCGTGGGGCGGGCCGTTCTGGGCGCCGGACGCAGCGGAAAAAGATGGCCGCTACTATCTCTATTTCCCCGAAGGCGGGCACATCGGCGTGGCCGAGAGCGATTCGCCGACCGGACCGTTTGAAAATCCGCGCAGCCTCTACGAAATGCCGCAAGGTTATGCGCAGGCCTATGATCCAGCGGTGTTTCCGTGGAAGGGCAAGTGCTACCTGATTATTTCCGAGCGCAAGAGTCTGGACACGCCGTTTTATCCAGTGATCTTTACGCTGAAGGATAATATGACGGAGATTGTGCCCGGCTCCAAAGTGGAGCTTCCGCCGGTTGAAGGGTTTCATGAGGGGCCGTTCCTTTTCGAGCGCGAGGGGAAATTCTACATGATCGGCGGCGGCTATCGTTCGCTTCGTTACTGGATGGCGGATGATCTGTTTGGGCCGTGGGAAGCGAAGGGCGATTTTTTCACCGGCAACGACACCTACACCATCGGCAAGACGGCGCATGGGTCAGTGTTGGAGCATGACGGCAAGTGGTATTTGGCCTGTCATTATGATGTGTTTCCCGATAGGCCGTACCGCCGCACCACCTGCATTGAATATCTCCATTTTAATGAAGATGGAACGATCAAACCGGTTACGATTACGCGCAAGGGCATTGATCCGGTGAAGTGATTTTTAGTTGCTAATAGAGGGTGTACTCATGAAAACCAGACTGATTAAATTGATGATGCTGGGTGTGGCCGTAGGCGTTTTCGTCGGGTGCAGCAGTCCTTTTGCCGCTCAGCGCCGATCGAATCCAATTGTGAGCCATCTATTTACGGCCGATCCATCGGCGCATGTTTGGGACGATGGGCGGTTGTATGTTTATCCGTCAACGGATGTCGCTCCCGCCAAGGGGTGCGACCGCATGGACGGGTATCATGTCTTCTCAACGGATGACATGATCACCTGGATAGATCATGGGGAGATCTTGCATTCGCGTGATGTGGAATGGGGCCGCAAGGAAGGGGGCTTTATGTGGGCCCCGGATTGTGCGTATCGGAACGGCACCTACTATTATTATTTCCCGCATCCCAGCGAAACCGATTTTCGGGCCAGTTGGAAAATTGGAGTCGCCACCAGCCAGAGTCCGGCCTCAGGTTTTAAGGTGCAGGGAACGATCCAAGGATTGGAGCCCTACATTGACCCGTGCGTGTTCGTTGATGACGACGATCAAGCTTATTTCTATCATGGAGGAAGTCAGCGCTGTTTTGGTGGCATGCTTAAGGAGAACATGGTGGAGATTGACGGTGAAATGCAGGAGATGGTCGGTGTGGATCACTTCCATGAAGGGGCCTGGGTTTTTAAACGCAGCGGCATTTATTACATGATCTATCCGGACAATTTTACCGGAGGTAAAAAGGTTGGCAATCGGATGTTGTATGCGATGGCCGACAAACCGCTCGGCCCGTGGACGTACAAGGGTGTCTTTATTGAGCCGACGGGGTGTAATACCATGCATGGGTCAGTCGTTGAGTATAAAGGCCAATGGTTTGTGTTTTATCACAACGCGGCGCTGTCGGGCGGTATTGGGAACCTGCGTTCGATCTGCTTCGACAAATTATTTTTTAACGACGACGGCACGCTCCAGATGGTGAAGCAAACGTTGGGGGTGGATCATCCGACCCTCCATGAAGAGATCAATTTCAACCGTATGGCGGGATCGCTGGATTGCGGGAACTATACTCAGCGTGACCTGAAGAAGGCAGGCATTAAGCCAGACACCATCTCATCCATTCAGATTCCGGGCGGGTACGCCGTTGAGATTTTTGAGAAGGATAAATTTCAAGGGACATCGTGGACCCTTTCCGAAGATGCACTCGATCTGAGCATCGCAGGATGTGACAACGTCCTGTCTTCCATTAAAGTCACTTATGTTGAACCGTCGGAGGCGGACAACCGGGTTCGGAACCCTTCGTTTGAAACCGGGCGGAATGGATTTGTTCAATACTGGGCCATCACGAGCACCAATTTGACGCGTTCCACCGACACCCTCGTTGAGGGTTCCTATGCCTTGAAATATACGGGAGAGGGGACGGAACCGGCAACGCAGTGGGTGGATATTTCTAAAAACAAAAACTATGAACTGAGTGTCTGGATCAAGATTGATCCCGCGAGCAGGGGTCGTGTGATCTTTGATACGCAGGATTTGTTCGATGACACCTGCCAGTTTGATGTTTTGCCAAAAGAGGCCGGAGAGTGGGTCCAGAAACGCGCGATGTTTAATAGCGGCGATCAGGAGCGGGTGAGGTTGCGTTGCTTCACTTCGGGAAATTTTAAAGGCACCTGTTATTGGGATAATATTTCATTGAAAGTTATCACAACAAATGATGCAGGAGAGTAATCACGATTCAGTAACGTTTGTTTGTCGCGTTGATCCAGCCGCTGCGTTGATCGTGTTGCCGTTGGAAGTGCAGGAAAAGCAGCGGTTGTCCGGCAACGCCGGCAAACCCATGGCTTGAGCTGGTAGGATCCGCGAGGAAGGGGTACTTGCTCGGCGCTTATTTTTTTGCATGCGGTCGAATGAGTTGGGTCATACATTCTGAACGAGAAAAAAGAGGAGTGGTTATTATGAGGAAAATCAAATTTCTATTTGGAGCACGTCTCCATATCACGATGATTGCCAGCATCCTGATCGCGGGCGGTGCGGCTGCAAAGTTGCCTAACATTTTGTTAATTACGGCCGATGATATGAATCGGGACTCCGTCGGGGTTTATGGCTGTCCGGTTGAGGCGACCACGCCGAATATTGACCAGTTGGCTTCTGAGGGAATCCAGTTCGATTATGCCTATGTCCCCATCTCTTTATGTACGCCTTCACGACATGTCATGCTTTCCGGTAGTTACAGCCATCAGACCCTGACCCGGTCATTTACTGAGCTGGAGCGGGTTGGGCCGGCTCTTCCCGATCTGCTGAAGGAAAACGGCTACACCATTGCCAATATCAATAAACAGCCGAGCCATTATGATTGGGACACCGCGCTGACCGAAAAGGAGTCGAGCCGAGGGCGCAACGTTCCGTTTCACTATAATGCGGTGAAGAATATCATTGAGACCTCCGGGGAGAAGCCTTGGTTTATTATGGCTAACTTTAACGATCCCCATCGGCCGTTTTATGCATCGGAAGCAGAGAAGAAGAGCAAGAACTACCAGAACATCGACATGAGCACTCCGACGCGGGTTTATACGCCGGACGAAGTTTGCGTGCCGGGCTTTTTGCCGGATCTTCCCGAAGTCCGCATGGAGATGGCGCAGTATTACTCCTCTGTGCGCCGCGCCGATGACGGGGTTGGGGCGGTCTTGAAGGCTCTGGAGGAATCCGGTCAGGCAGCGGATACCATTGTCGTATTTCTTTCGGATCACGGCATCTCGATGCCGTTCTCCAAAATGAATTGTTACCAGACCAGCCTGCGCGTTCCGTTTATTGTTCGTTATCCCGGTCATGTCGACGCTGAAAAACGCGATCAAGTCCATGTGGTCAGCACGGTGGATTTGGCTCCGACGCTTCTGGAGTTGACCGGGCTGGATGTCCCCAAAACGATGGCGGGTCGATCCTTTTTGCCGTTGCTCGAAAACGGGGTTCAGGATAATCGGGATCATATGGTGGGCTATTATTACCGAAACCTTGGCCAGAACAGAATGTTTCCGGAGTTTGTCGTTCATATGCGCGACTGGGTTTATATCTACAACCCTTGGGTGGACGGCGTCACCGAAGTGCATAACTCCGATTACACGGGAAGCCCGAGTTTGCTGGCGATGTGGGCCGCAACTGAATATTTTCCTTCGATTAAAAAACGCG
>Ga0307990_1000934_pt1 | contig 25054 bp, 21 predicted proteins | sample EllFjometagen129_FD_203168 | JGI IMG/M metagenome (GOLD analysis project Ga0307990, IMG submission 203168) | Marine microbial communities from Ellis Fjord, Antarctic Ocean - #129 | ecosystem: Environmental > Aquatic > Marine > Unclassified | place: Southern Ocean | collected 2014-10-08
TGTTGAATTATTAAATCTAATTCACCAATATCAATTCCAAGCTCTAATGTTACTGTGGCCCCAACACAAATATTATCTTTTGTTTTTAAGGCCTCTTCAGCCTCATTTCTTTGTAAACGGCTTAAAGATCCGTGATGAGCAAAAATTTCAAGATTCCCATTTTCTTTAAGAGTAATATCTTTTAAACCAGCTGTAATAGCTTCAACATCTTTTCTAGAGTTAGCAAAAACTATACTTTTATGCCCTTTAGCAAGATTATAAATATTTTTTAAAATTGGTTGTTCAATATCTAAGACGCCTGTTTCAGTCTCCCCTTTATTATAATAATTTAATTCTTGAATACTTAACTTTAATTGAGAGGCTTTATCCCTACCAACACATACACTACATTTCTTGTAATTACTCAAATTTAAATAATTTGCAGCCAGGCCATAAGAAGATAAGGTTGCACTTAGGCCAACATGTCGAACTCCTCTGTTAATTAAATGTTCAATCCTTGAGATAAGAGACATTACTTGTAAGCCTCTCTCATTGTTCATAAAGAAATGGACCTCATCTATAACAATATATCTTAAATCAGAAAATAGCCTATTTATGTTTCTTCCTTCTCTCATTAATAAGGCTTCTAAAGATTCAGGCGTTATTTGGATGATTCCTTCGGGATTTTTAAGTATTTTTTTCTTTGGGGATACTAAACTTTGTCCATGCCAGCGAACTAAAGGAATGTCTTGAATTTCTAATAAATCAAACAGTCTTTCAAACTGATCATTTATTAAGGCGATTAAAGGACTTATATAAATAACACTAATGGTTGAACTGGGGTTATTATATAAATCAGTTAATATTGGGAAAAATGCCGCTTCAGTTTTTCCACTCGCTGTTTGACTAGCGAGTAAAACATTATTAGTTGTATCAAGTATTTCGGGTATTGCTTTTTTTTGTATATCTGTTAAATCATTCCATTTATTTGAATATATATAATCTTGAATAAACGGGGCTAGTTTGGAAAATTGATCCATAAGCTAATAGATTGTGAATGTTGAAAATTCATCATCAAAGACTTCTTCTCCATCATCAATAATGGGAGTACTAAAACTAAAGTTACTCATTTCTAATATAGAAGAGACAGTCTCTGAAGAGTTTTGGTGGAGCAAGTTCATAACTTCAATAAAATCTCTAATTACTTCCCTGGGGGTTATCTTTTCATTAGCTCCTATCCTATTTAGCTCACACGCCAAGAAAATATTAATATCATCATTATTAATATTTTTATCATAAGAGTATAGATTTGAATGTAGCGTTGATAATCTCTCTAATAAAACAAACAACTCGCTTTGTTTAAGTTTTTGAATAGTAATAATGGGTGATAATAAATCTTTCATCTCTTTATTATAAAAAGCACCTTTTGATAACCTGCTTTTTAGTGCTTCATAACTAAAAACACCACGTCTAGGGTCTTCTAAGCTATCAGGTGTAGCGCCCATTATCATTCCTATATATTTTGCTTTTCCTTGAAGAGTATCATTATACATAGACAACAACTTTTCGTAATTATTTTGCCTAGAAATTTTATTTGAAATTTTGGATAAGTTAATCATTTCATCACAAAGAACTAAAAGACCTTTATAGCCAGCTTGCTTTGCAAAAATTGAAAATAATTTGATATACTCATACCAGTCTTCATCACTTACTATTATATTAATACCAAGCTCTCTTTTTGCATCTCGTCTGTTTTGATATTCACCTCTAAACCATTTAAGGACATTATCCTTTTTCTCATTATCATCATTTTCATAACTTAAATAATAAGCTTCAAGCAGTTTAGCAAATTCAAAACCATGGACTAATTCTCTTACATTACTACATTTTGAGTAGATTTCATTTAAAGCCCAGTTGACTCTATCTTCTTCAGGTATACACTTTTCTCTAGCTTCAAAATTTATTTGATTAATCCACTTATCTAAAACTAAGGCAAGTGCACCACCAGAAGGTTTGGTCGCAGAGGATAAATTCTTTATCAACTCTCTATATGTAGCAAGACCTTCTTTTTTAGTACCAATTAATTTTCTAGTTGGAGAAAAATCTGCATCCATTACCAAAAAACCTTTTTTAGTAACATGAGATCGTATTATAGAGAAAAGAAAACTTTTACCTGCGCCAAAAGGACCAACAACAAATCTGAAAGTAGCTCCACCATCTTCGATAATAGAAATATCATTAAGTATAGCTTCTAACTCAAGAGTTCTTCCTACAGCTATGTATTCTGCTCCATCTCTAGGAACAACTCCACCTCTTAAAGAATTCATTAAACTATTTGCTATTCTTCTAGGTGGTATTTTAAATTCACTTTGCTTTTCCATTATTGTTCCTTAATTTATTGCTTCTATTAATTGTTTTTTATAATCATCTAAAACAATAGAATCTTCAATTATTATATCATCAAGATATTTATTAGCTTTTAAATTTATATTCTCAATCACCAATGATAACATGATATTTTCTTTACTAGCAATTGTATTAGCAGCTTCCAAATTACTATTTATTATTTGTTGTAAAATATCAAACTCAACATTTGATAGACTTTGTATTATCAAATAATAAATATTATCATTGCTTGAAGAATTATTCTTACTATTGCTTATATCTAAGGCCTTTTTATTGCATGAACTTTTTAAATTTTCAAAATATGATGTACTGTCCTTTGTACTTTTTAATTTATTACTATCATCAATTTTCATAGTTTCCTCTGGATCTTCTACAATTAACTTATTTTGAATACTAGCACTCTTATTTCTAATATCATCAATTTCCTTGTAATCAGTAGCAAAATTTTCTTTTTGCTGTTTATATTGTAAATTGAACAAAGAGCTATTATAGGCATTCAAACAAAAATCATTTTTGTCTACCCATTCTTTTACAATACTGAAGATTGCTTCTTCATTAAAAAAATGACTATTTCGACTTCGAGAAAAATAACAGTTTGTATAATCATTTTTTATAGGTTTTCTCTCACTTGTTGCATGTAGTATATTTCTAAAACTTTTTTTACCTATTTCAAGAATTTTCTCAAATATAACTATCTTACAAATTGGTATGGGGGAAGCCATCAATAATCCATTGGCAACTTTAATTCTACTGCCATCTTTATTATATAAACACCTTTCAACATCGATAGGATATTTGGCATAAAGTTTATTAATTGCTTTTGAAAATTTTATATTATAATCTAGTGCAACTTCATCGATCAAATTAATATACTTTCCTTTTGCCTCAATATAATATTCAAGTTCTACAGCTTTATTTACAATGAATACAAAAGAGGATTTTAATAAAAAATCATCAATTTCACTTAAATCAAGTCCAAGCTTTGCATGGTTATACCAATAATCATATTTATCAAAAACTGTAATATCTTGTGTATATTCTTCTAATATCTCACCAATATTATACCTTAATTTATAGTCATCTATGGTTAAATTACCACCACACTGAAAAAATAGAACCTCGTTAGCTTCTTTTATTAATTTTTTGTATTTATTGCCTTTATTAAAAATCTTTAATAAAGAGTTTACCTTCTTTCTTTTATCATCAAAATTAAAGGTATAAAAATCATTTAATATTTCCATTAAATATATGGCTAAAAAAGTTAATTGAGGATTTTTTGGCAATTTATTTTGCCTTAGTTTTGATCTAAAACCTATATATGCAAGTAGTTCATTTTTTTGCAAATCATGATATTGAAAACAACCACTTTTAACTCTAGGGTTGTTACAATCTAAATCTTCATCAGCTTCTAAATTAAATAAAACTTTACCATCTTCTAAAAATGTTCCAATTTGATTGTTTCGATTTATTACATACTTTTTTAATTCACTATCGAAAGTTTTTGATTTTACCCTTATATTGTTTAATTTGATAGCAAATTCAACACTCTTATAATATTTATCAATCAAACTATTCGTATCATTTTTATTCAAAACTATGCTCCTACTAATTAAATTAATATCATCACTCTCTATTATGAAAAAAACTATCTTCCTTTTTATATTAAATATAAAATATTTTTGCAAACTCTAATTGCATTATATACTTAAAATCATTATTTTTTTATTATGAAATTACTCAGAGCAAGCAAAAATGATATTCTACAATTAAAGCAAATTTGGGCTAATGTTTTTAACACACCACAAGCTTTTATCGATTCCTTTTTCGAAGCAAGATGGAATACTGATCACTGTTACATTGCAAAAGATAAAGATAAAATACTTTCAATGATTCATTGTTTAGAATCTTCATTTACTAGAGAAATGAATAATACTGATGTTTCCTATATTGTAGGGGCAGCTACGCTTAGCAGTCATAGAAATCAAGGACTTCTCTCGTCCCTTCTAGATTTAGCTCATAAGGAAGAAGGTAAAATATTAACACTTAATTCTAATCTAAATTCTTATTTTGAAAATCATGGGTTTTATTATGCCTCAAAGAATGTTTGTTATCCTTTGCTTGGAAATAAAAATCATTCACTCATAAATGATGCACAAGATATTTCTTCTATATATATTAATGCTACAGAAAAAACCGGATCCATAGATAGAGACACCTATGCCTGGAGATTAATTAGAAATAATTGTAAAACAGTCGTTGTAGAAAAGAACTATCAGAGAGCCTATGCACTCGTAATTGATGATGTAGCTTTTGAAACTATGTGCGAAGGGCCGGATAGTGCAATACAATTAAAAGAGAAACTTAAAAACCTAAATGTAAATCAAGTTTGGATGCCCTCCAATTCTCCTTTATCATATCTATTTAATTCTAAGCCAACCTTTATTCCAATGGGAATGAGCAACGAAAAAAACATATGTGCCGGAATATATATAGCTCAACAATTTTAATAAACAATAGCCTATTTCTATTGAAACAGGCTATTGAGATAATTATCTATACAGAATAAAGCAACTCTCCATAACTTGGAAGCGGCCAATTTTTATAAGGTACCATTAATTCCAGATTATCACTTATCTCTCTTACTTTTTCCATAAGAGGACAAACAATTTTGTAGAAATCTACAGCTCTTTCACCTAGTATTTGTATTAAATTAGTATTTTCAACTCCAAGTTCTAACTCTCTCGTATTAACATTTAAACTTTCAATTAAACTAGCAAGATTATTCACAGTTTGAGTGCTAGATTCAAGATTAATATTAGGCAATAAAACTTTTGTTTGATTTAATGATGTGGATAAATTCCCCATATATTTTTGACAAGCTGGTAAAATTTGTTTATTTATCATATCAATTAAAGTTAAAGCTTCAATGTTAACTGACTTTTCATAATGTTCAAAAAGAATATCGCAACGAGAAACAACTTCCTCTCGAGATAATATTCCAAAATCTTCAAATAGTTTAATATTTTTTTCATTAGCAAAAGCAGGAATAGCTTCAACAGAAGATTTAAGATTTAGTAATCCTCTTTTTTTAGCTTCAACTTCCCACTCTTGAGTATAATTATTTCCATTAAATATAATTCTCTTATGATTTTTATAAGTATCTTTAACAATTTCCCTCATAGCTAAATCAAAGTCATCAGCACTTTCTAACTCATCAGCAAATCCTTTTAAAGACTTAGCAATAATTGTATTAATTATTGTATTTGTATCAGAAATACTCATTGAAGATCCAACCATTCTAAATTCAAATTTATTACCGGTAAAGGCAAGGGGAGAAGTACGATTTCGATCAGTTGTATCTTTTGGAAAATCAGGTAATACATGAACTCCTAAAACCATTGAAGTCTTAGCAACTCCAACTGCGATTCTTCCTTCAGAAATATCTTCTAATATGTCAGTCAATTCATCGCCTAAGAACATACTTATTATAGCTGGTGGAGCTTCACTAGCTCCTAATCTGTGATCATTACCACAACTGGCTACGCTTGCTCTTATGAGATCTTGGTAATTGTCAACAGCCTTTATTATTGCTACCAAAAATAATAAAAACTGCGCATTATCTTTTGGATTATCACCGGGTTCTAATAAATTAACGCCTCTATCAGTCGATATAGAAAAATTATTATGTTTTCCAGATCCATTTACATTGGCAAAAGGTTTTTCATGAAGCAAACAGGTAAGACCATGTTTGTCTGCTAATTTTTTCATAATCTCCATGGTAATTTGGTTGTGATCACAAGATATATTAGTTGTGGTAAAGACAGGAGCTAATTCATGTTGGGACGGAGCAGCTTCATTGTGTCTAGTTTTGGCATAAATGCCCAATTTCCACAATTCTTTATCAAGTTCTTGCATATAAGAACTTACTCTAGGTCTTAAATTCCCAAAATAGTGGTCATCTAATTCTTGACCCTTAGGAGGTCTAGCACCTAATAAAGTTCTTCCGGTATATTTTAAATCAATTCTTTTGTCAAAAAGCTTTTTATCAATTAAAAAATACTCTTGTTCTGGACCAACAGTTGGAATAATATTTATTATTTCATCATGACCAAATAATTTTACAATTCGTAGGGCTTGTTTTTTTAATAACTCCATACTTCTAAGTAACGGTGTTTTTTTATCTAAAACAGCTCCACTATAAGAGCAAAAAGCTGTAGGAATACACAATATATCATCTTTTACAAAAGCATAACTTGTGGGATCCCAAGCTGTATAACCTCTAGCCTCAAAGGTAGCTCTTAATCCACCGGAGGGAAAAGAAGAAGCGTCAGGCTCTCCTTTTACCAACTCTTTGCCAGAGAAAGATAAAATCATTCGTCCATCTTTAGTAGGGGTTATAAAGGAGTCATGTTTTTCGGCGGTTATTCCCGTAAGGGGTTGAAACCAGTGTGTGTAATGGGTAGCACCTTTTTCTAAAGCCCACTGTTTCATTGCGTGCGCAACTGCATTAGCAATATCTAAATCTAAATCCTTCCCGTTTCTAATAGTCTCTTTAAGATCATAATAGACATCTTTAGGAAGTCTTTCCTTCATTGCATCATCACCAAAAACTTTGGAACCAAAATATTCAGATAATTTTTCTTTGCTCATTTTATCTCCTATTTATACAAATAGAAGAGTATCTCTTTTGTTTAAAAGAAAAAACTCTTTATATAAAAAAAACACATTTTATAATTATTTTCAAGTCAATAAATTAATCTTTAACGTTTTCTTGAATTCATTATAAAGAGATTTTTTAAATCCTCTTCTTTTTGTGCAGCTAACCACATATCTGGAAAGGTGTCTTCACTTGCTATCTCAGCTATTGAAGACAATATTTTCAAGTGGAATGTTCTCATATTATAAGGTCCACCAAATAAGAAGGCTGCTTTAACGCTATCTTCTTGATTACTAAATTTTATTCCATCTTTGCATCGAACTAAAACTAGGAACATCTGTGAATCATCATCAGTAACAATGTGAGGCACAGCAATAAATGGAGTTAATGCAGTATTCAACTCACTTTGACGCTCATAAAACTTTTTATATATTTCAGATTCACTTAAATTAACTTTAGCTGCAATATCCCCAATTGTAATTGAAAGTAGAGAATCAAAATTTATTCTATGATCAATATCGAAAACAGAAGCTTGTTTTACAAGTTCATCAAAATCATCTTGCTCGATATTATCTCTATTTATTACAATTTTTCTTAATTCATCCTCAAGAAAACTCCCAATTATTCTCTCATCCATCATTCTCTTTATAACATGTAAAATTGCATAGTCACCAGAAAAGTGCTTTCTTCCATAAAAGAAATACACGAGTACACAAAGAACTACAAAAAGCAAGGAAAGCCAAGTAGAATTTGATCCTAATATAACAATAAAATAAGTAAATATAATTATGGATAGTATTTGAACAAACGGATAAAGAGGGCTTTTATAACTTGGTTTGTAATTAGCCAAATGACTTTCTCTAAGTACAATAACAGACAAGTTCGTCAAAACATAACTTGTTAAAATAACTGTTGAAGCAGCTTTTACCAAACTATTTAAGCTAATTAATAGAGATGAAAAAATTATTACTCCCGTAACCGCTATTGCAACAATTGGAACAGTACCTTTCTTATTAGTTTTACAGAAAATTTTGGGTAATAATCCATCTCTTGCTAAAGAAAGAGGGTAACGACTTGCAGCTAGTAATCCAGCATTAGCAGTTGTTATAAAAGCTAAGGAAGCTGCAATAGTTATTGCGATAAAACCTGGGGTTCCTAAAGTTTTTTTAGCTGCATCTGCAATTGGAGATAAAGAAGTAGTAAATTCATTACTAGTTAAAATACCTGTTGTAACTACAACAGTGAAGGCATACAAAATGCTTACAATGATAACTGAGGCCATCATACCTAAGGGAATATTTTTTTTAGGATCTTTTACTTCTTCTGCAATATTAGCAACTTTTAATAAGCCACCAAATGAAACAAAAACAAAACCAGCGGTATATAATATTTTATCATATCCATTGGGAGCAAAAGGTTCGAAATGAGATAAATCAACTTGAGGAAGTCCAAAGCCGATATACAATACCATCAAAATTAATAAAAAGAAGACTAATACAACTTGTAATCTTGTGGCTTCTTTTACTCCAACAATATTCAAAACAATAAAGAAAATTGTAATTAGTAATCCACTAATTACTACAGGAAATCCAGTGAACATAAAAATTACTTCAGCAATACCAAAAACAGCAAAAGCACTTTTTAGTGAAATTGCCACCCAACCTAATAAACCCGAAACTGTACCAATAAAGGGACCTAAAGATCTGTTTATAAAAAAATAATCACCACCAGCTTTAGGCATAGCAGTTGATAACTCTATTATTGCTTGAACTCCCATTAAGGCTAAGACTCCAGCTAATAAATAGGCAAGAGAAGAAGCAGGACCACTGTTAATAAAAGCTAATGCAGGTAGAATAAAAATACCTGAGCTAATCATTGACCCTGTAGCTAAGGAGAACACTCCCAAGAAAGTAATGGCCTGTTTTAATTCCAGATTACCCCCTTTTTAATTTATTATATCACAAAGATATAATAAGCAACTAATAGTTTTAAAAAGATTCAAATTATTTATTTCTTAAACTTTTGCTTGTAAAACAAACAACTTTAAATGTTTATTATTTGTTAGTGATTATTTATACTATTTATTGATTTTAATCAAGAATAAACCATAACAACAAAATCTAAAACAAAAAACAATAGCAATAGAGATTACTCACTATTGCTATGTACTCATTTGAAATTTTTCTAAAAAAGGATAGCGTCAACACACCTCTTATATAGATTTAAGGTCTTTCTAGATCCACATCTTTTGAGTAATCGATGTTTTTATAGCCAAAGCCATGAAGGTGAGAATAATCAGCTTTAAAAGATTTTAGATCTCCTACAGCTAACTTCTCCCCCTCTTTAAGAGTCTTCCAAAGCTTTTCAACTTCTTCTTGAATGTCTTCTCTCATTTCGAAATCATCAAGTCGAATTCTTCCCATTTCATCAACAATTGAATTTGGAAGCTTATCATTGAAAAGTCTATATATTTGTTCAATACAATTTTCATGAACGCCCTTTGCTTTCATTACATCATATAATAAAGCTATATATAAAGGGACAATTGGGATTACGGCACTAGCTCTTGTTACTAAAGCTTTATTAACAGATACATAAGCCTTCCCATTGATATTTTCTAGCATTTTATTAATGCCAGTAACACCATTCTCTAAATCTTCTTTTGCCTTTCCGATAGTTCCTTCCCTATAAATTGGGTAAGTTAACTTAGGGCCAATGTATGAATAGGCTATCGTTTTACAATTATCATTAAGACAATTATTTTTAAGCAAAGTTTCAATCCATAATTTCCAATCTTCACTACCCATTACTTTAATGGTATCGTGAATTTGTTTTTCTGTTGCAGTTTCTAAACTTACTGTATTAATAATCTCACTTTTAAGATCAATATTATAATTTGAAAATTCTTTTTCTATTGTCTTCAAAACAGATCTATAAGTTTCTTTCGTAAAAGGATCCACTCTTAAAGGAGATGCAACACTATAAATGATTAAGTCAATTTTTCCCAAATCTTTCTTAATTGAATCAACCACTTGCTGTTTGATTTCAAGAGAAAATGCATCGCCATTTATTGTTTTTGAGTATAAATTTTCTTTTGTAGCAAGCTCATCAAAAACTTTGTTATTATACCAACCTGGGGTAGCACATTTCGTAGCACTAGGGGCTCTTTCATAAGATACACCTAAAGTATTATTTTTCATTGCAAATGCACTAACAATTCTTGAAGAAAGGCCGTAACCGGTTGAACATCCTAGTACTAAGACATTCTTTTTCTCTTCTTCTATTGGTTTATATAAACTTCCATGTTCTCCATTCATTGCTTTTTTAACAAAATCAACTTCAGTTTCGACATACTCTCTACATCCTTTAGGATGAGCTGTTAAACAAACATTTCTGATTATTTTTTCTTGAACTACCATTCTTTATTCCCCAACCAAAATGCAAAGCCAAGTAGCTTGGGAAACAATTTCCCCATCTACCTTAACCGTACCTTTTTGCTTTATTCCCATTTTAGATACTCTAAGATTTTCAATCTCAACAATACATTTATCTTTTGGTCTAACTATTTTTCGAAATTTTGCTTTCTCAACTGATCCTAAAACAAACAACTGTCCTGGCTCTAAAAGACCTGCAAATGCTAAACCTGCACCACCTACTTGGGCCATCAATTCAATTTGTAAAACACCTGGAACTACAGGATAGTCAGGAAAATGTCCTTTAAAAAAAAATTCACTTTCTTTATATGTGTAACTACCAACAATTTTCTTTTCAGTTGCTTCTATTATTTCATCAACAAAGAGAAAAGGATCTCTATGCAATAGTATATCAGTTATTTCCATTATTTACCCCTTATATTTTCCAAAGATTAATACCCCATTATGGCCACCAAAGCCTAAAGACTCACTAAGGGCATAATCCATATTTGCTTCTATACCCTTATTTGGAATATAATTTAAATCACATTCTTCATCAGGTGTTTGATAATTTATTGTAGCAGGATAAAATCCTTCTTCAAGTGATTTTACACAAATAATAGCCTCAACTGCACCTGCAGCCCCAACTAAATGGCTAGTCATAGACTTGGTAGAGGATATTTTAATATCTTTGGCATAATCTTTAAACACTAATTTGATAGCATTTGTTTCCATTACATCATTGGCTGGAGTACTAGTTCCATGGGCATTAATATAATCTATATCTTCATTTTTTAGTCCACTCATCTCTATAGCTCTTTGCATTGCTTTTGCAGCACCAATGCCTTCAGGGTTTGGAGCTGTTATATGGAAAGCATCACAAGAAGCACCATATCCAATTATTTCACCAAGAATAGTTGCATTTCTTTTTAGTGCACTTGCTTCACTTTCAATGACAAGAATTCCAGCACCTTCTCCCATTGTAAAACCATCTCTGTTTTTATCAAAAGGACAACTTGCTTTTTTAGGTTCATCATTGTGGGAATCACTCAAGGCATGGAGTCTTGAAAACCCAGCTAAGGAGAGTTTTGTTATAGGTGTTTCACAACCACCGGCAACAGCCATTTCAATAAAACCACTTCGAATAGCTAAAAAAGCTGATCCAATAGCATCCGTGCCTGAAGCACAAGCTGTTTGAATTGTATGACAAGGACCCTTGAGATTATTGATTATGGCAACATTTCCAGCTGCCTCATTTCCTATTAAAAGAGGAATAGTCAAAGGAGAAATAGCTCTAGGACCTCTAGTAAATAATTTTTCTAAATTATTTTCAGCCACATCAAAACCACCAATACCATTACCTATATATACACCAATATTATTATCGTCTTCAATATTTAATTTAGCCATATAAATAGCTTCATGAGCTGCATAAGTGGCAAATTGTGAAAATAAAGCCATAGATCTAGCTCTTTTTTTATCAATTCTCTTGGTAACATCAAAGTTTTTTACTTCTCCAGCAATTTTAGCAGGATAATCACTAACGTCAAATCTAGTAATTTTATCAATACCACATTCGCCTGCTCTTATTGCTTTATAAAAATCATCAACATTATCTGCTAAAGGAGTTATACACCCCATTCCTGTAATTACTACTTTATTCATTTTATTCCTCCTATATAACCATTCCACCATCAACACAAATAACTTGACCTGTTATATAACTTGCTTGTGATGACGCCAAAAAAGAAACAATGTTTGCAATATCATTTACATCTCCCATTCTACTTAATGGAATACTCTCTACAATTTGGTTCTTTTGCTCTTGTGTTAATTTATCACTCATACTTGTTTCAATAAAACCAGGTGCTACACAGTTAACTCTAACACCTCTTGATGCAAATTCTTTTGCCAAAGTTTTAGTTAAACCAATCAAACCAGCTTTTGATGCGCTATAGTTTGCTTGACCAGCATTTCCAACCACACCAACAACTGAGGCAATATTTATAATTGAACCACTTCTTTGTTTTAAGAAAGTTCTAGATAATACTTTTGAGGTAATAAAAGCAGAGGTCAAATTAATATTTATAACATCATCCCAAGCTTCTTGTTTCATTCGCATGATTAAATTATCTCGGGTAATTCCAGCATTATTAATTAATAAATCAATTTGTCCAGCTTCTTTTATAACAGCTTTTAAACAGTCTTCTAATATTACATGGTCTCCAATATCACAGGGCACATGGTGAATATTGCTACCTAAATTTTCAGCAATCTCACTTCTGCTTAAATACCAAATTTCATAATTTTCACTCTTTAATTTCTTAATTATTGCTAAACCAATGCCTCTTGATCCACCTGTAATAATTGCTTTTTTCGTTTCCATATTATAATCCTTCTATTTGATCTACTGTTCCACAAGGAGTACAAATCATATTCTCAGATTTGAAAAAGCTTGATAGAGTTTTAGAAACTCCTACTTCATAAATTTTTACATTTTCAAACTTTTTATTTATATCCTTCATTATTGAAAGCCATTGGACTTGATTGGTAATTTGCTTTGGAATTAAAGATCTCATATTTTCTTCAATAGATCCTGTAACATTGCTATAAACCAAAGCCTTTGGTACTTTAAATTTTGTTTGATTTAAATATTCATCAAATTTATTTTCTGCTTCTTTTAATAATGGGGTGTGAAAAGGTCCTGAAACTTTTAACATAACAACGCGTCTAGCTCCATTTTCTTTTAGATAAGGAATCAAACTTTCGATTTCTTCTTTAACGCCAGAAATGACCACTTGTTTTTGGGTATTATCATTTGCAACAAAAATATTGTTAAACATAGAGTCTTCGATAATCTTTTCAACACTAGCCTTATCTAAGTTGATAATAGCGGCCATTGCCATCTCACCATATTCTTTAGTTGCTTGAGAACTATATTGAGCCATTAAACTACTTCTTTTATGGATTAGATGGAATAAAGTTTCATCACTAATAGTTTCACTAGCTCGTAGAGCCATAAGCTCCCCTAATGAAAATCCAGCTGTTACTAAGGGATCAATCCCCTTCTCTTTTAACAAAATAAAGCAACTTAAACTCGCTAATATAATTGCATTTTGAGCAACTTCTGTTTGCTTTAATAAATTCAAATCACCTTCAACTAAAATTTTATGTAAATCAAGATGAGAAATATCACTAGCTAAGTGAAATAATTCTTTTACTTTTGAACTATAATTGTATAAATCAATTGCCATATTTGGCTGTTGTGACCCTTGACCGGGAAAACACATTACTACTTTGTCCATTTGAAAAATGTTCCTCCATACGTTAATCCAGCACCAAATCCAACTAGTATTATATTTGCACCCTCTTTGATTTGTTCTCTTTTATTTAAAGAATCAAGGGCAATTGGAATAGATGCCGCACTTGTATTAGCTACTTTATCAACATTTGAAAAAAATAGACTTTCATCAACATTTAATCTTTTAGCAGCCGCTTTCAATATTCTAATATTTGCTTGATGTGATACGATATAATCAATATCACCAATTTCAATATTATTTTTTTCTACCAATTTAATGATAGTTTCTACAATTCTTTTTACTGCAAAATTATAAACAGCTCGTCCTTCCATTTTTATATGAGAATTCTCATCTATATATAATTTTTCTGCACCAGATTTCTCTACACCAAGAATAGAATTAAATACTCTTCCTCCTGCTTCTAATAGAGCACATCCTGCACCATCAGCAAAAAGAACACATGTATTCCTATCTTCAAAATCTACAACTCTTGAAAGAATTTCACTGGCCACAACTAAAACTTTTTTAGCGCTACCAGCATAAATTAATGCTCTCGCATTTTCTAAAGCATATATAAAACCTGTACAACCAGCGGTTATATCAAAAGCAATATTTACATTTTTCAAATGCATTTTTTCACTAATAACACAAGCAGTTGAGGGAAACCCTCTATAATCTGGAGTAGCTGTTGCAACAATTATTGCATCAACCTCATTTAGTTTTATATTCATATTATTAATAGCCTTAATAGCTAAATCACTAGCTTTTTGACTATCACTTGCATATCTTCTTTCTTTTATCCCAGTATGAGAAACTATCCATTCATCACTAGTTTCTACAGTTTTTGAGAGTTGTTCATTTGTTACAATTTTCTCAGGCAGATAAGATCCTAAAGCACTTATTTTAATTCTTATGCTTTTATTTTCTTCCATAAAGCCTCCAAACACTACAATATCTATTATTACACTATTTAAGAAAATGTCAATATTGACACTATTAAAATATAATGTAAAAATAAAACAAGATAAAAAATATTTAAGAGGTAAATATGGACACTAAAGATATAGAAAAAATAATGGATCACTTTGAGCATAGTAATATTGAAGAATTGCAAATAACTTATAAGGATTTTAAAATTAAATGTAAAAAATCAAATAATATTCATTCTCCTACAATAGTTGAAAATCAAACAAACTTTGACAATAAAGAAATCCAAGCTAAGCCGCAAAAGGATGATAGTAACTTTAGGATAATTAAATCCCCTATAGTTGGAACTTTTTATAGAGCACCATCACCTGATTCCAAAGCATATATTGAAAAAGGGGATGTTACTGAAATAGGACAAACCCTATGTATTATAGAAGCAATGAAAATGATGAATGAATTAGAAAGTGATTGCAAGTGTAAGATAATTGAAATCTTAGCAGATATTGGGCAACTTGTTGAATTTGATCAACCGCTTTTTAAAGTAGAGCTTATATGATAAAAAAGGTATTAATTGCAAATAGAGGCGAAATTGCTGTTAGAGTAGTTAGAGCTTTAAGAGCAATGTCAATAAAGAGTGTATGTGTTTATTCAACAGCAGATAAAGATGGACTCTGGAATAAACTAGCTGATGAGTGCATCTGTATTGGTTCAGAAAAAGCCTGTGATAGTTATTTGAATATAAACAATATTATCAGTGCTGCAATTCATTCCCACTGTGATGCAATTCATCCTGGTGTTGGGTTTTTAAGCGAAAGTGCTGAATTCGTAGATATTGTTGAAAAAAGCGGTCTAATTTTTATTGGACCAAATAAAGAAACTATTAATTTACTAGGCAATAAAATCGAAGCTAGAATTTTAGCCCAAAAAGCAGGACTAGATGTTACTCCAGGTAGTTTTAAAGAAGTTGAAAGTGTAGCTGAATTAAAAACTCTAGCCCATGAACTTGGTTATCCAATTATACTTAAAGCCTCTTTAGGTGGGGGTGGTAAAGGAATGAGAGTTATAACCAATGATGGCGATCTTGAGACAAACTTTAATATCGCAAGAGAAGAAGCTAATAAATTCTTTGCTAACCCATCTATCCACGTGGAAAAGTTTTTAACCCATCCCCGCCATATTGAAATCCAACTACTCTCTGATGGTAAAAATGTATTATTTCTTGGTGAAAGAGATTGTTCAGTTCAAAAAAATCATCAAAAACTTATCGAAGAAAGCCCTTCAAATGTAGTTAACCAAAAATTAAGAAATAAATTAAAAATAGCCTCTACTAATCTTTTTAAACTATTAAATTATCAAGGTGCAGGGACTATCGAATTTTTATTAGAAGATGATAACTGCTATTTTATGGAAGTAAATGCGAGGGTTCAAGTAGAACATCCTGTAAGTGAATTTGTTTCTTCTATAGATATAATTAAAGAAATGGTAAAAATAAGTGGGAAGGCAAACTCTAAAGTAATGAATGAAAACCCTATACTTAGGAACCATTCAATGGAAGTTAGAATAAATGCCCTCTCCTGTGGAAAAATAACAAAATTCAATCCTCCTCTTGGCCCAAGTGTAAGAGTAGATACTCACATCTACACCGGATATAACGTTTCACCCTATTATGATTCAATGTTGGCTAAAATAATTGTTTATACAAACAACAGACAAGAAAGTATAAAAACACTCCTTAGTTGCTTAACCGAATTAGAAATAGAAGGAATACAAACAAATAAAGATATTATTATCAAAATCCTTAAAAATAAAAAATTTGTTAGTGGGAAATTTGATACTTCTTTATACAAGGAAATGGAAAAGGATTTAAAATGGAAAATTTAATACAATGTCCTAACTGTCATGAAGAAATAAACAAAGAAATATTGTTTAATAACTTAGAAGTTTGCCCAAATTGTAACTATCATTTTCGCTTAAAACTTGATGAAAGAATTAAACTAATTTGTGATAGTGATAGCTTTGTTGAGATTGATGAAAAGCTAGAATCTTCTAACCCTTTAAAACTAGAGGGCTATAGTGAAAAATTAAAAAAACACAAAGATAAATCAAATCTTAATGATGCGGTAGTTTGTGGAAAAGCAAACATAAATAAACAAGAAGCTTATTTATGTTTAATGTCTTTTGACTTTATGGGTGGTTCAATGGGAGCAATCGTTGGTGAAAAAATTACAAAAATCATGATTGACGGAGCCTTGAATAATATTCCAGTAGTAATTTTTAGTGCAAGTGGTGGAGCTAGAATGCAAGAAGGAATTTTTTCACTTATGCAAATGGCAAAAACCAGTGCTGCAGTTGCCCTTATGAATAAATGTAAAGTACCTCTATTCATCGTATTAACACATCCTACAACTGGGGGCGTTACAGCCTCCTTTGCCATGCTTGGTGATGTAATATTAAGTGAACCAGGAGCTTTAATTGGATTTGCAGGACCTAGAGTTATTCAAGGAACAATTGGCGAAAAACTTCCTGATGGTTTCCAAACTGCAGAGTTTCAAAAAGATCATGGTTTTGTCGATGCTATTATTGAAAGAAAAGACCTTAAAAAAACTCTTTCCTTTTTACTAAAAACACATAAGGTTAGTTAATATGAGTAAAATTGAATTACAAGAAATGAAAGAAAAATTAGCAAGAGTAGAAAAATTTGCAAAAAAAAGAACACCTTGGGAATGTGTAAAACTTTCAAGAAACAAAGATAGACCAGGTGTTGAAGATTATATAAAACTAATTTGTGATGATTTCATGCCTCTTTGTGGAGACAGGTTATTTGGAGATGATAGAGCCATGTTAGGTGGTATTGGTCTCATTGATAATCGTCCAGTGACTATAATAGGCAATCGAAAAGGTTCTAACTTAAAAGAAAATATTGATGTTAATTATGGTATGAGCCATCCTGAAGGATATAGAAAAGCACTACGCCTAGCAAAACAGGCAGAAAGATTTAATAGACCTATAATTAGTTTTATTGATACACCCGGTGCTTATCCTGGTCTTGGATCAGAGCAAAGAGGTATTGGTGAAGCAATTGCTACTAACCTAAAAGAATTTGCAACATTAAGCGTTCCTATTATTAGCTTTATTATAGGTGAAGGGGGTAGCGGTGGTGCCTTAGGTATTGGTGTAGGAGATAAACTATACCTATTAGAAAATGCAGTTTATTCTGTTATTACACCAGAGGGTTTTGCTTCTATACTAATGCATGACTCATCAAAAGCTGAAGAAGCTGCTACAATTATGAAAATGACAGCTCAAGATTTATTAGAAATGGAAATTATCCATGGAATAATAAAGGAAGATAAGGATGGCGCTCATATAGATCCTTCATTTTCTGCCCAGGAAATAAAAAAAACTATAAATAAAGATTTAAATTCTTTGACAAAGAAAAACCCTGACAGCTTAGTTCGCTATCGGTTGAAAAAAATAAGAAGCATAGGGGCAAGCAAAGAGCAACACGCTTGGTCAGAACCTCTTCTTAAAGTTCTGCAAAAGATATACTAATAATGAGTTTTAATTTGGTTTGGTTTTTTTTAAAATCAAGCCACTTTTTAAGTTCTTGATTAGCTTTATTTTAATTTATAGGTTATTATATTAATAAATAAAATGAAAAGGTAAAAAAATGGATAATGAAAAACGTTTTGCTGTTCTAATTGACTCAGAAAACATTAGTTCAAATTATATTAATATTATTTTTGACGAAATATCTAAAGAAGGAACTGCAACTTATAAAAGAATTTATGGTGACTGGACAAAAGGCGACACAAAATGGAAAAGATTATTATTAGACTATTCAATTATTCCAATTCAACAATATAGTTATACCAAAGGTAAAAATGCAACCGATAGTGCTATGATTATTGATGCCATGGATATTCTTTTTAACGCTCATGTTGACGGATTTTGTTTAGTTTCCTCTGATAGTGATTTTACTCGTCTTGCTTCTAGATTGAGAGAGTCAGGAAAAACTGTTATTGGCATGGGAGAAAGTAAAACACCCAAACCCTTTATTGCAGCTTGTGATAAGTTTAAATTTTTAAATCTATTACTATGTGCTGCAGAAAACGAAGATAATTGTCCTGAAAATTCTGGAGAAAAAACAAAGCCACGTTTAAAAGAAAGTGCTGAACTACAACCTATCATAAAAGCAATTAAGACTATCGCTAATGAGACCAGTGACGAAAGTGGGTGGTTAAATGTAGGGACTCTTGGATCCATCTTAATAAAAAGATTTCCTGAATTTGATGTTAGAAACTATGGTTTTTCTAAAATGACAGCATTTTTAGAATCAATAAATACTGTTGAAACAAGAAGAGAAGATTTGGGCAAAAATGGCGCTCAAAGTGTTTATGTAAAAAATAAGGAAAGAAGAAAATCTAGCAGAAATTAAAATATGGCTATCTCAAAAATGAGATAGCTTTTTTTATAATTTCACACTTTCAAGTTTTAATATTAAATCTTTTGTTACATTTTTACTCTCAATAATAAATGAATTTTCTTCAACAGCCCCTAATACAATATCTCTTTCTTTATTATCTCTGAAAGTTATAGATCTAAAATGATTATTATAATCTTTAACTCGAGTTTCAAAAACTTGTTTTTCAATATATCCTCTAGTTTTTATTGCATTCTCTTTTATTTTGGCCCAAGAGAGTTTATCAATATAATCAACTTTAAAACAATCTTTTAAAACACCTAGAGCATTTGCAGTTTTTTCCTTTTCATAATTTGAATCCCAAGCTTTATAAACCTGATGAACAGCTTGCCAACTGTTAATTTTACCACTATTAATATCCGATCTTAATTTATCAACATTTTCTTCTAAAACAATTTGTCCACCAATATTTGACCACGACTTTAAATTGCTTGTAATGTCTTTTTGCATTTGAGACAGGCTACAGTTATTTTTATAGCACCAGGAAGAAACTTGTTTAGCTCCATAATAAATTAACATTTCCTTGTATGAATGATAGGCTTCATATGGTTTTAATATTTTTACAGGAGTATTAGAATTTTCACATTCTCTGCTTACCACCTTTAATTTATCAACAATTTTTTTATCTGAATTTAATAAAGTAGCCCCTAACTGTCGTAATTTTTTTTCGTTTTTTTCATCTTTATAATATGCTTTAGCTACTAATAATCTCAAAGTCCTTCTCGCTTCTATAATAGAAAGAGCCGTATCTGGAGCTAAATAATTATTTTCAACAATCTGTTTTATTACGGTTCTATTATCTCGGTCCTTTACTTTAAAACTATTTCGCTCTAATGCATATAAATTATACATCCACCAATATGCTGGCATTATAACTCTAACGTCATTTTCACCACTAATTAGTGAAAAGGGGAATGTAATATTTAATTCGCTTGGATAATTACCTTTAGCAATTAAAGTATATGGCGCAAATTTACAATTATGCTTTAAAGTGCTACTTAAAGCCGGCCAAAATCCTCTTTGAGCGACTATTTCACCGTCTGCACCTCGACTATTATGATTAGATCCAATATTGGCTCCTGCTGCCATATTCGATAAACCTTGAATTGTAGAAGCAATTAAAAAAGAATTGTTATGATGCTGTTCATGGGATGGAAATACCAGATTATTTAATACCTCACAACAACTAATAGTGGAATTTTCACCTAATACTGAATTGATTAATCTCGCTCCATATTTCAAGGAGGTCTTATCCATCATTACAAATCTTACAGCTTTACAACCATAGAATATATGACAGCCTTCTCCTATTATTCCATTGACTAATTCAACGCCTTCACCAATTTGAGAAGGCATATCTTCACTAGAGCTGATTGTTAAATTCTTTAATTTATTTGAACCTTTAGCATAAACACATTCACCGAAATAAACATCTTTTACAATTCTACAACTTTTTATTACACAGTCAGATTCAATTATTCCATACCAACCACGTTCACTGCTCATTGTTGCATTAGTAAATTCAAGGAATCTTTTCATTAACCTTGTATCAGCTCTATAACTACCCCAAAGATATGCATCAGCACAAGTCATCGATACAAAGGGATATATTTTCCTTCCACCAGACTCATTCATTATATCTACTGAAACACGAACCTCTTCATCTTCACCCTCTTTAACAATACCAACTCCAAATTTTGCATGATTTGTGGTTTGTAATTCATCAATTTGATGAAGAATAACTCGATCCTTAACTATATAATAACTAATATAATGGCACTTGTTTATTGCACAATTATCGCCAATATCACTTGAAATAATAACACTATCGTAAATACCTTGATTTAGAGCAAAGTCATGATATTTTAAAATTCCTTCTTCTATTTTACCAATTCTCACTAATCCATAAAAACTAGATCTAAGAATAAAGGAAGGATTAAAGGGCTCAGTAACCAAAACATCATCCCAAGAAGAGGCTGTATTACCATTCTTTATTAACAAGTTAATTTCTGAAGGTTTTAAATTTCTCCAATTTTTTTTATTCACTTGTTGGTTTCTAAAATAAAACTCATCCTGTCCATTATGTAAGAATTTTGATTCTAAAAATCCTTCACCTAATTTACTATTGTTAATTAATATTACTTTACTCATACACTTTAGTATAAGTGTTTTATAAACAATTGCAATATATGCCTTAAAATTTATACAAAAAATTATAATTTTCAACAATCAAATAGTTTTTTGCTTCTTATAACTATATTCAATAAATATAATTGAACGGTTGTATAATAATTACATAATTATACAACAAAGCTTGCCTTACTATAGTTGTTGAAGTAATATACTCACTATGAGTGATAAAAAATTAAATAAGCTAATAAAGGTTATTAAAAGCAATATAAATATAAAAGATTTAAAGAATTTGTCGCAACAAAAAATAGATCAATTAAATGATGAAAGCCTACCAAATAGCTTTTGGGTTCGAAGAGCTTTAAAAAAACATACAAAAAATATTTCAAAAAAAACTTTTATAATACCTGTTGAAGGTGGAGCGGTTACCGGCTATTTGTTTGAAAAAGAGAATAATGCTGATCATGGTGGATTAACTCCCTTAATCATATTTATTCACGGAGGTGGTTGGATTTGGGGTAATATGGAGTTATATTCCTATTATTGCTCTAGAATAACTGAAGTAACTAACGTTAGAGTTTTATCTGTTGACTACAGATTAGCACCTAGAAATAAATTCCCAACTGCACTAGAAGATTGCTATAGTACCTTGAAATGGGCCTATAATGGAGCAAGGTACTGGAGAGTAGACCCTGATAGTATTTTCTTAATGGGAGATTCTGCTGGAGGTAATCTTTGCGCTGGTGTTTCAAGATTAGCTAGAGATAAAAAAGGGCCTCCAATAGCTGGTCAAATCTTATTATATCCTATTACTGATGCAAGAATGAGAACGGATAGCTATGAAAAATATGCCACCACTCCAACCATTACTAAAACTGAAATTAGTTTTTATATCGAACAATATCAAGCTGAACCAAAAGATTTGTTGAACCCGATGTTTTCACCTTTATTAGCTAAAGATCATTCAAGACTTCCAAAAACTTTGATTTTAAGTGCTGAAATTGACCCACTAAGAGATGATTCCATGTTATATGCTGATGCCTTAGCTTCTGCAGATACTCCAGTAAACTATTTGGAAATAAAGGAGGCTCATCATGGTTTTATAAATTATCCCTCAGCAAAGGGCAATGAAGAGGCTGAATGTGCTGTTTCTCAATTTGTCAATGGGAAAAATTTATCCAAAATTAAATTAACTACTGAGAAAAAAATGAAAAAAGACTTAAAAATTGAAAGAAAATTAGCTAAAAAGAAAAAAAGTTCATTTAAAATATTATAATTTAATCATCGAACACTTTTCTAGGATTAGGATTTTTACCCAACAACAATCCCAGCGATTCTTTGATATAAGTAAATGGTCCAAATTTTACTTTAGTATTCGCTGAAAAATAACAATAAAAACAATAATCATCTTCCATATATCTTATATCACAACTAGTTATATATCTTGAGGCCCAACCCTTTTTAGGTAAACTCAACAAAGGTTGTCTTTTTGAATATTTCCAAGATAATCCATCTTCACTTTCTAATTGAACCAAAGTACTTATACTCTTATTATTTTCTTTATCCCAACCAAAAGCACATTCTAAGGCAATATAACCATCTTCTTTTAATGGAATAATTCTAACACTTCCTGTGGCTAGATTATTGTATTTATCATCTGCATTTGGAGAAATCAAAGGAATCTTATTATTTTCAATTTTATAAGGGCCTAATAAAGAAGGAGCACTTGCCATTGCAAAATATAAAGTTGCTTTTTGTTTGGAATCTTTCATCAATATATGAGAAGCTCCAAAAAATAAGCGATAACCTAATTTTTCATCATAAAATAATTGTGGTCTCGATAACCTAGGACGTTGCAATTTGTCTTTTGCAAAAGGTACATCTTTACTATCTAATAAAATTTGCGGCTTACTAAAATTACACATATCTTCAGTATGACAAATTTCAATACGAGAGTGGGAAATTCTTTTATGCTTTTCTTTTATTTCATGCCAATCAAAATTATTTGGCGAGGAATCATGTTTTTCATAAATCAAATACCAAACACCTTTATTTATAAAAATAAACGGTGAATGTCCTCTTATCTCAATCATTTTATTTGACTGCCAATCTAAGCCATTATTACTAACATAATGTTGAATTCCAATCCAGTTATGTGCAAAAAGATGCCACCGGTTATCAGGAGAATCTTTAGGCGTAATAAAAGTTGGATCACATAATCTTGGTGTATAAATCTTCGACTCAAGAATAGGCTCATCAGTGAAAGGATACCAACTTAAACTATTAAAAGTTTTTAAAGATTGGGGTTTCATTATTTTTTACGGCTTCTTTTTTTTGAAAAAATTGGAACAAGTTTATCTTCTAAATTGAATTTTACAACTGCCCAACTAACCATTTTTGAATAAATGAAAATACTTCCACCTATCGCAACAATAAATGATAAACCAAGCATAATAAGGCCTAAGTTACCATTTAGGTCAAAAATAAGACCTGCAATTATAAAAAATATAATAAAAATAGCAAACATTAATATAATGTTTAAAATTGTTGCTACAATTAAAAAAATTGCAGTATTTGATTGCTTACTCATAAATTCCTCTTTTATAAAAATACTATCACATCATAACTCTATCATCAAGAAATTTAATGCTATACTTTTTTGTTACTACTAAAATGACCATAGATTAAACTAATCAACATCAAAACTCCACAAACCACAACACTTGCGTCAGCAAAATTCCAAGTAGGCCATCTTTCAAAACCAAATAAACCATACACTTTATTACTCATAAAATCCACAACTTGAAAATCTCTAAAAATCCTATCAATAATATTACCTATACCACCACCAATAAAGCCGGCTAATAACCACCTTTGAAATTTTGTTATCTTTATTTCTTTTTCAAAGTACATCAAATAAAATATATATATTAATACAATAATAGGTACAATAATAAACAAAACTGTTCTAACAGGTTGCGATAAAGTATGTCCTAAAGAAAAGGCTACAGCGTTGTTTCTAACATGTATTATTTGCAAAAAATCATTAAAAAGAGAATACCCAAGAGTATTAACTTTAATATTAGCAACAATAAAACTCTTTGAAAGTTGATCAATTAAAATAATAATTGCAGATAATAAAAGATGTCTATATTTTTTCATTTTTTTTCCTATATCCCGGTAGGTACATCAATAAATTTGACTAATACTTTGTATTTTTTGCTAAGTTTAATTGCTAAAGCTTTGATGCCATAGGTTTCACTCTCATAGTGGCCCCCACATAACATTGAAATTCTCTCTTCCCTACAAAAATGATATTCGCTATGTCTTGGCTCTCCAGTAATTAATAGCTGACAACCCAATTCTTTAGCCTCGTGAATATCATGAGCACCCTCACCACTTACAATAGCAATTTTAGTTATGGGCTTCTCACTAAAATCCAATTTAATAGGATTAGTAAATTTCAACTCATCAGATATTTCATCAATAGTTTTGCTACTCTTTAAGCTTCCAACTACTCCAATATTGAGTCCTTTATAATTAAAGGTCGGTTTGATATCAACTAAATTTAGCACTGTTGCCATCACCTTATTATTTCCAACTTCTAAATGTGCATCGAGGGGAAGATGTGCTGCATATAAATCGATATTATTATCCATTAATAATTTAATTTTTTTATAAAAATTATCTTTTATTGGTATTGGCTTGCCCCAATATAAACCATGATGGACAATAATTAAATCAACTTTTGCCTCTA
>Ga0307990_1000935_pt1 | contig 25050 bp, 21 predicted proteins | sample EllFjometagen129_FD_203168 | JGI IMG/M metagenome (GOLD analysis project Ga0307990, IMG submission 203168) | Marine microbial communities from Ellis Fjord, Antarctic Ocean - #129 | ecosystem: Environmental > Aquatic > Marine > Unclassified | place: Southern Ocean | collected 2014-10-08
ACGAACCTGGCGCAGGCTCAGCTTCAATCCGGCGACCATGAGGCTCAAAGAAAAACGTTGGGGCGCATTTTGCTGATCGATCCGGGCAATGAAAAAGCATCCCTCAACCTGGCTAATATTTTTCAGCAGTCCAGGCAAAATGCCAAGGCTCTTGAAGTGCTGGAAAAAGCTGTTGAGATTCATCCCGAGTCGGCGCTCGCGCTGGATGCTCTGGGGATCGAATACATAAAAAGCGGACAATACGAAAAAGCGCCGGGGTTGTTTGGCCGACTGCGTGAGCTTGAGGGTGGCAGGCTCCCCGCGGCCAGAAGCATGTCCCGCCTTCATTTTGTCCAGCGAAATATGCCGGACCTAATCAGCAGCCTTGAAGAATGCGTCGCACTGGATCCGCACGATGCCTTGTGCCGGCAGATCCGTGGAATTCTCCTGATGGATTCCGGCCAGTATAAACGGGCTCATGCGTGTTTTCAAACATGCATCAAGTACGCCGATGACAAGGATTTGAAGCGAGGTTGCGAGGCGAATCGGGACAAGGTGAATCGGAAAATGGCGGAATCTGAACAGTCAAATTTATTAGCGCCGAATAGCGACCTGCTTCGCTAAAATTTTAAATCGCCTAACGAAAGCAAGGCAAGCCGCCATCCTTGCCGACTTCATAACTTTTCTTGCCTGAGATCAGCTTTCCGGAAGGTCGTTTTGCAGCCAAACTCCCAGGCGATTGCGCTCGTCCGCCGAGGGAAAGGGCGCTGACTTAGGCATGGACTCTAGAACAACTGCCCAAAAGTTGATGCCGAGCCTGTCATTGCGGACTGCCGAGTAATATAAATATCCGGAATGACATCTGGTGCAATACGATGAGAAAAATCCTTCGGCGAAATTGTCCCACGTATCCTCCGGCGTAGTGTCATCGTCTACATCATCGTTCACGTCGTCGTCCACATCATCATCTGCGTCGTCATCAATGTCATCGTCCAAGTCGTCGTTGAGGTCGTCATCAATGTCATCATCCACGTCGTCATCGATATCGTCATCGACATCATCGTCTAAGTCATCGTCCAGATCATCCGCATCATCATCGGCGTCATCGTCGTCGCCTCCGCCGCAGGCTATCGCCCAAGCAAAGCACAAGGCCAAGCCTGCAACAAGGGCAACCAGCAACGCGGTTTTCAAGGCTTTCATGGATTCCTCCAAGCTTTTTCAAACCGCCGCCAGTGTATCAAGGTCGCATTGGGAAGGGAAACGCACTGTAACGACCGGCACATTCTTTTGTTTTGAAAGCGTTTTGTTAATCAGAACAGGAGGGATTCGAAGCCCCGACCGCCGGATTCGTAGTTCAATATTTAGCGTCCGCCGCTGTTCATGGAAGTGCGTTTCAGCCTCTAAATTCAAGGCTTTCAGCGTTTTCGTGTTCATGGCCATTCATAGATGTTCGCCTGGGTTGCTGTCAAATTTGTTGTCAAAATGAAAGCCACGAAAATCACTCGCCGGAAGCCTATAAGATCTCAAGCACGATTAGCCTAGCAACGGGATAGCATCGTTTATTTAGCTCACCTCATCCGCCTTGAAGGATGGTTCGATCTTCCTTCCTTCGGATACTGACATCGGGCTTTTTCTCTCATACTAGAAAGCGCACGACTCCAAACGTTCGGTCTGATACCGTCTAAGTTCCTCTACTGCATTATTATTGACAACACGCCGAAAATACTTTTATGGTTTGTCTAGAAGTCAATATTGGGAAGAAGTGAAAATGGCAAGAAAAGTCACCAGAATAAAAGTTGCCAAGACCGCTTCAAAAGCTCCTAAGAGTAAAGCCACTCCCAAAAGAACAAAATCACTGGTCGGACAAAGCAAAAAAACTAATATTCCTTTTCTTGACCCCAAAACAATTATAATTAGCCTTTCTGGTCCGTTGAGTTCCGGTTGTTCAACGATTGCAGAACACTTGGCTAGTTTAACAAAAGACAAATTTGTGCTTTGCAGACTTTCGGACATTATCCGTAAGGAACTTAAAAAAGATGGAAACAAAAATCCTTCACCTGAGGATCTTCAAGATAAGGGTAATGAGTTGAGGGAATCAAAAGGGAAACAAGTGTTGGTTGAAAGATGTCTGAAAAAATGCATGAGGATGAAAGAAAGACCAGAGCGGATCGTAATTGATGGAATACGAAACCATGGCGAAGTTACATATTTAAGGTCTTTTTCAAAGTTCTTTTTAGTAGCGACAGATGCCAGTAGAACCGAAAGGCTTAAAAGGTTTCGCAATAAAACGGCGCAGCAAATTTCAGATATCAAATTCAATAATATCGATGAACGCGATTCTGGAATTGATGAGCCTGAGTACGGTCAAAAGGTGACGGATTGCGTCGATCTGGCGGACTAGCAGATTTTGTAAAGCCCCCCCCAATTTTTTGGACAGTCGCTTAAGAGGAACTTTTGACTGTCAAGAATTATAGGAGCAAGTTTTTTTGAAATCCAATTCCCAAACTACTCAGATTCCGTGCCCAAATTGCCAACAGTATTTGATCAAAATTCCAGAAACGCCCATTTTACTTTGCATTCAGTGTCGTTCCACCTTCGACAAGGAAGCCATGGAATCCTTAAGAACAAATACGGAGGGTAAACCCAAATCTGCAAACCTAGCCCCATCCCATGCCGTCTTCGTTCAACGTTCTGACGAAATGGACACCCTTTGGCAAATGTGGACTACTACAGTGAGAAATAAGGTGCCCACCGTCACTCTGCTTGTTGGCGAACCTGGCACAGGCAAATCTTCGATATTGGAAGCTTTCTACCGACAACTGGCCTCCAGCAAAGTTTGGGACCCAGATGATTATTGGCCTCACGATGTGATTGCGAGGCGACTTGAATTTCTGTGTGACATCAGTAAAACCGAATGGCCGACCGAACGCAAGAACAGGAGAGCCCTTTTCTTGTGGCTCGCAGCTTCAAGTAAAAACGTCATCTCCAGTTGTGAAACAGACAAGGACTCCTCGACTGCAGAATTCGATACGAGCCCATGGCTGCGGATGATACAGGGGATAAAAAACCACCACTTACCTGAATTTAGAGACGGTACCTTGTATGATCGAGTGAAAGGTCCTGGGAGAGCCCTTATTCTGGACTTGATTGGGGAAACAGTTGGTGCTGTCATTCCTGGTTTCGGCCCAGCCAAAACCATAACTACAGGCGGTCTTTCAATCTACAAAGAGATCAAAAAGCCATGGATAAAAAAACATATTCCCGATCAAAAAGTCCTCTTGGAAGGTCTTGAAAACTCAATCGTGGAGTTCATGGCCGAACTTGCGGATGAGCATCGCCCCTTGGTTTTATCCTTTGACGATCTTCAATGGTGCGACGAATCAAGTTTGAACATCCTTCTTGCTCTTCTAAACGAAATCACCAAAAAACCGGTCATGATATTGGCCGCGCTACGCGATGTGGATTCCAAAGCCGAGAACCGTCCCACAAATTCGTTTATGCGCCAACTTGAGCGAATGTCCTGTGATGGCTTGAACTACAAGGTGCTCAAAGTGGGATCAATGAGTGAAGAGGCTACCAGGGAACAACTTAAAATGCTGTTTGGACCTCTATCCAATCCCGAACTTATCCAATGGATTGCAGGAAAGACAGAGGGGGTACCGCTGTTCACAGACCACCTCGCTCGGTACCTTTTTGAGGACAATAAAGTGGATTCCACAGGGCGATTCACTGAGAGTGTCACCGTGGATACCCTCGAAAGGGACTGGAACCAAAAGAAGATTCCATGTGACGCCGGAGGTTTAAAGAAGATTCCATATGACGCCGGATGTGTGGTGAGTCAAAGGCTCGAACGGTTAAAGGAAAAGGATGCCATACAGTATAGGCTCCTCCAGATCGGGTCCATGGAAGGGCGTACTTTTCGGGACCGTTATCTAGCTTCTGTGGCAAGCGAATATTTCGACCTAAACAATATGAATGTACCTTCCGTCCGAATGTCTCTAGATGAGGTTGAGCGAACTCATAGCCTGATTTCATTACAAGAATCTTCCTTATTACCCGACGGAAACGTTGAATTTTCTTATAGATATTCGCACCATTTCATTATGGAATACCTTAGCGTCAATTTACCAGAACCCCTTCGTGAGACTTGCCTAGGATGCCTTGCCAAAATGTTTCAGAACGACGCCCAATCCATAAAATCCCATAAATTTCCAGAATCGGTAATAGAAAAAACGGAGCGGCTACAAAAGGAGCACATCGTATGGAAGCAGTTACAAAATATTCGGTCACTGACTGCAGAAGAATACCATCAAGCGTATATTGCGACCAGTGACCTCTCGCATATTCTGATTAGAATGGGCTTGATACGCCAAGCTCTTCGGATGAGGAAAAATTCCGTAGAGTTGGCTGAGAAGGGTAATGCACTCTGGCCCAGCGACACAGATTTGTTAAATGATTTATATGTGGCTGATTCGAAACTCGGTTCCCTGTATCAACATCATCTTTGGGATTTAGAAAAAGCTGAGCAGGTTTACCAAAGATGCCTCAATCGCTTTGAGCAACTTTCCAAGGATGGCAGCAACAAAAAAGCAACTTTGTACTTAGCGAAAGTTTATGGTGATATGGGAGATATCGCCAGCAGTCAAGAGGATCTTAATCAAGCACAAGGATACTATGAACAAAGCCAAGCTCTATTTGAATCTTTAGCCCTACAAAAAGAAAGCGGCAAAACCCTCGGAGCATTGGTTGGATGCAGTGATCGTTTGGGGATGCTCGCTCTAAAACAATGGGACCTGGAAAGGGCCCAAAACCAATTTGACCATGGCTTGAAAGTCACTCATCAACAATGCAACTACTTAAAATCCTCCGATTGCGACCATTCCAAAGCAACTCGATTTCTGCGCTTCGGACAAACATCCGTTGCACTAGGCGATTTTGATCAAGCAAGACTCTGGTTCCAAAGGGCTCTCGAACTGCGTCTGACCATCGTTCAAAAGAGAAATTTGCTCTATGACCGAAGGGCGCTATTTCACGTCTACTTATGGAAGTTGGGAACCTTGGAATTTGACAGTGGCAACTTGGAAAAGGCTGAAGAATATTTCAATCTTAGCCTCCCTATTGCCAAACAGTTCGTCACGGTTAATAAATACCCCCAAGGGCAGAGAGATTATGCTTGGTGCCATCTCAAACTAGGTGCTATCGCCCGCGAACGCGGAGAATTTGATCACTGCCAACAGTTCTTTGAAAAGGCTCTCCAGCACATGTCTCAAGGGGTGCAGGACGAAGCACATTCTATAGCCCAATGGAACCTATCCATGACTTATAACGAGATTGGTTTCAATTTAATGCAAATTAACGATTTCGACATGGCAGAAGCTTGTCTGGAAAAAGCCCTTTCCATCCGCCAATCCATGGCTGAAGTGGGTAAGAATCCGGAAACTCTCATGCGGCTGGGCAACGCATACATGCGGCTTGGTGATTTGGAATTGAAGCGCCAAAATCTTATTGAGTCTGATAAATGGTACCATCAGGATCAACAACTTCGGCAGGAACTTTTCGAGCTACACGCCGCACCACAACTTCGGTTGGACCTAGCCAATTCCTTGAGAAGACTTGGACATGTATCTATGGAGGGCCTTGATCTACGCAATGCACATTCGCTTTTCGCCAAAGCATTGGAGACAATGGAGCCATTGGTCATCGAATCGAAATATGCAAATTTGCACAAAGACTATTTCCATTTGTTGATAGATGTTGGGAAGCTTTCTATTCAGCTGCAAGCCCCTTCAGCAGCTTTAGCTCATTTTGAGAATGCCAATATCGCCTATAAAAAAATGCGGGATTTCAATTTACACAAATCGGTGAAAGAAACTCTTCCTTCACTTCAAAAACACCTCGCAAAATTGAAACAACTGTAGGGTGTATATGAACTCAAGTGCTTCTGACTCTGTTGCCTTTCGTCTAAGAACCAAAGTATTCTGGAATTGAACAACCATAGTAGGGCAAGCCACAAGGCCAGGGTCGAAACCAGGGCAACCAACAACGCGCTTTTCATGGCTTTCATTGGTTCCCTCCTTTTTTGTGTTGTCGTCATATAAGGGAAATCCTGTACGACATGATAATGATTTCCTTAGAACGTCGACACCCAGCAATAGCAACAGTCATTGCTGCAGTAGCATCCGCCGCCTAGAAATATCTGGATCTCGTTTTGTAAGGCGCACTCCCAAAGACCAAAAGGAGTATCGCATCGGGTTTCATAGGTGCCACAATCCGGTTCTATTTCTAATAGAGCCATGAAGTCTCTATCCATGTAAGCCATCAAACTCTCGGGAATTTGCAAATCAGCCTCACCATCTGCGTCGTCGTCGTACCATGACGAAAAAGATTCCATTGTATCATCGTCATCATTGTCATCATCATCATCGTCGCCGCAGGCCAGAGCCAAGCCAAGGCACAAGGCCAAGCTCAAAACCAGGGCAACCAACAACGCAGTTTTCAGGGCCTTCATGGGTTTCTCCCATCACTTTAATTACCGCTATTATACCAGCTTCACCTTGGGAAAGGAAACGCAGTGAACTCACCGGCACATTCTTTTGTTTTGGAAGTATTTTTTATTCGGGGCAGGTGGAATTCGAAGTGATAATTTCGGGACGATTGCGCGTCCCGAAATAGTACTGGGACTTAGTGGGCCGCAAATTCTATGCGCTAACACATTTTCGATATTCCGACACATAAGGGCTGGTCATGACGAAAGACAGGCCACGCTTTACGGATAGTATTTACTTCATTAGCCCTTCGCTTTTCAGCCGGCTTACGACCTCGACAACTGTTTTCGAGCGATTCATCGTATAGAAATGAAGCCCGTCGGCGCCTCGTTTCAAAAGCTGCCGGCACTGCTCCGTGGCCAGGTCGACGCCGTAATCCACCACGGCTTTCTTATCGTCCGGCGGGAGTTTCGCCAAAGCGTCCGAGACCTCATCAGTGATGGCGGCGCCACAGATTCTCGAGAGATTTTTTGTCAATTTCACGGAATAAATCGGCATGATTCCCGGCAGGATGGGAACATCAATCCCGATATCACGGGCGCGTTTAACAAAGTCGAAAAAGAAATCAACATTGTATACATATTGCGCGACAACGTACTGAGCGCCGTTATCAACTTTCAGCTTCAAATACTCCATATCCTTTTCCAGGCTTTCCGAATCGACATGACCCTCGGGATAACCGGCGCATCCGAGGCAGAAATCATATTTTCCGGCGATAAAGGATATCAGATCGGAAGCGTAGGACATGCTGTCGGAATGCGCCTTGAAATCCTCCGCGCCATGCGGCTTGTCACCGTGAACAACGAAAATTGTCTCAATTCCGATGCCCTTGTATTTATCGAGTACGGAAACAATTTCCTCCGGTCCCAAGCCGTAACCCGCGATGTATGCCACTGTGCCAAGCCCTTTTTTGTTTTTGAGCTTGTCGACAATCTGAAAGCTTCCGTCTTTGGTGGATCCGCCGGCGCCGAATGTTACGGTGACGGCATCCGGATTGAGCTGCGCCAGATTATCGATAACCGCATCGAATTTCAGCGCGGCGTCCTCATTCCTGGGCGGGAAAAACTCGAAGGAAAACACGGGCCCGTCTTTTTCGCGCAATATGTCTGTCCAACGCATATCTATCGCTCCTTTCACCTTCTACATTTTGCCGTTTTTGTGTTGCGGAGCTTTCGCTAAAGCCCTGCGCCCTCCCGTCAGCAGCACCGCGGCACCGAGTGGCAGGAAAGGCAGTTGGATCACCAGATGGAAAACAATGGCCACGGGCAGGGAATATATTCGGGGAATCCCCACCAGCAGCGCCGCGTAAACAAACCCGACATGGTAGGTGCCAAAGGAACCGGGCGTTGAGGGGAGCGCAATGGAAAAGCAGGTTCCCAGCATGATGATGACCACGTCGATGGGCGCCGGATGATAATCGACCGACTTGAAAGCCACGATCATCGCCAGTGCCACAAAAAGCCAGATCGCCACGCTGATAAAAAACGCTGCCCCCGCTCTTTTAACGGATCCCAAAGACGACAAGCCCTGTGCGAGTTCGTCGAAACGCCTGGCCCAGGCGGGACTGACTTCGCTTTGACCAATTTTGTTTTTTACCCAAAAACCGAGCGCCAGCCCCGTTGCCAGCGCCCCGGCGGCCACAACGGACAAAAACCACGGCGGCACGGGCAGGTTGGGAATGCGCTTTCCGGCATAATCGGACAAGACTACCGAAGCGATAAAGGCCAGTCCAATCAGGTCCATTGCTCGTTCCGTGCCGACGACTGTCGTTGCCGAAAGAACGGGCATGGGCGCGCGCCGGGTCAGATACCCGATGCGTATCAGCTCCCCCAGCCGCAAGGGCAAAAGTGTGATGAAAAAGTAGCCTATCAGAATCGTTTCGACGCTCGCCCAAAAACCAGCGCCGACGCCGCCGGCGATCACAAACATCCGCAAGGCCCGAAGGAATGTAACGATCAGCATGATGCAAAAGGCCACGACAAAGGGCCAGGCGGGCATTTGGGAGATGTCATCCATGACTTCAGCGAACTCGGTATTTCGCAACACAAGCCAAATGGCGGCGATGGTAAAAATGATGGAAATGGCGAGCATCGCCGGGCCGGAAGTCACAGCTGAACGAAAGCGCCCAATGAAATTGTTAGTGCTTTGCGGTGCCGTCCCGGTGTGATTCATGATGAAAGAAGACTTCGCACGGCGGAAAATGCGCTTCGTAAAAATCCGCCCCATCCGCCCTTTCGCCATGTTGACAGCAGCAAGCGAAAAACCGTCTGGGGTCTGAAGTAAAAGGCGCGCAGCATGCGGGTTTGCCAGGCGATCATCTGATCGTAGGAAAAATTTGGATGTTCGAACACGGGCTGCTTCAAAAAAATGAAGCGGCTCCAATCCCCCGAGATTTTTAATCCTTTTTCCTGGATTTCCCGCTCGATGGCGGTTCCCGGAAAGGGCGTGCAAAAAGACATTTGAAGTGTGTCTGGGTCGGCTTTGAAAATCAGGCGGCGCGTTTTTTCCAAGGATTCCCGATTTTCTTCCGGCGAAAAAATAATGACAAATCCAAGAGTTTCCAGCCCGAGATCCCGTGCCATCTTAAAGGCTTCGATGCTTTGCGTTGTCGTGATGCCCTTTTTGATTTTTCGCAGCATTTCCTCGTCGCCGGACTCGATGCCAAATTCGATCTTGAAGCATCCCGCCGCCTTCATCGCCGCCAGCAATTCCCGGTCGATCGTGTCCGCGCGGGTCAGGCACAGCCAGCGCGCTTTTTTCTGGAGGCCGGATTGCCGGATCGCCTCGCAGAGCTGATAGACCCAATTTTTGTTAAAGGTGAAGGTGTCGTCGATGAAGTTGAAATTGACCGTCTTGTATCGCGCAAGGCATTCATTCATTTCCCCGACTACATTTTCCGGGTCCCTCGCCCGAAGCTTTCGCCCGAACAGAGACGGAACCAGGCAGTAGGTGCAGTGGGCCGGGCACCCGCGCGTCGCCGCCATCGTCGTGAGGCGTCCGCCGTCGGGACCGGTGTAGAGATTCATCGGCAGTAAGTGCCGCGCCGGAAGCGGGGTTTCGTTGACATTCACCCGGTCGCCGGTTTCGGCGACATCAACAACGCGCCCGTCTTCGTCTTTATAAGCAACCCCATCGAATCCCAAAAGATTTTTGCCGGACTTCAGCGCATCAATCATCTGTGGCAGCCGAAACTCCGCTTCACCCTTGACGAGATAATCGAAGGCGTCGAATTTCTCCAATGTTTCGACAGGCGCCGCCGTTGCATGCGGTCCGCCCAAAAGAACCGTCGTTTCCGGCAAATTTTTTTTCACCTGCGCCGCAATGCCCGCGCACTGGTCCACTGTCGGCGTAACGGCCGTCAGGCCCAATATCCGAGGCTTTAGCTCAACAATCCGACGGCGCACTTCTTCGTCGCTTAAACGCAGTGCGTTGGCGTCGAGGATGGATACGCGCACGCCGCGATTTTCCAATTCAGCGGCGAGATATGCCAAACCGAGGGGAGGGCCGACCGTTGTCTGGGCCACCATGCTGATCCGGTCCGCGTAAAATGGAACAGCCAGGAGAACGTCGGTATTGTGATGTGTTGTGCTATTTCCCACAATTGTCATCTAATGATTTTAAATTTCTTTCCTTAAACGACTGGCAAAGTACGGCCTTTTTTGCTTTACTTCAAGCGGATTTATCAAAGGAGCTATGATCGTGAATGCGACATACTGGCTGATTGCAAGTCCCGTACTTTTCGTTTTGCCCGGCCTGCTTCCGGCGCGGCTTGTAACCGGAGCAAAAATCACGGCTTGGACAATCGTATGGGCCGTATTCTTCAGCGTTCTTTTCGTGCCCCTGATTTCCTTTGCCCTGGCGATGATCATCGGGACAACAGCCGGTCCATTTGTCTTTGTTCCCGTCGCAATGGTTTTGGGTCTGGCCGGATTGATTTATCCCAAGCGCACGCGAAAGGAACCGAGACAATGATCGTTCTGGGCGTATGCGACGGCCACGACGCCGGTGCGTGCGTGACGCACGACGGACGCATCCTCGCTGCGATTTCTGAAGAGCGCATCACGCGGATCAAGCGCAAGCCGGGCTTTCCGTATAATTCCGTCGCACGCGCCCTGCGTATCGCCGGCCTGACTCCGGGGAATGTGGACAAAGTCGCCGTGGCGGAAATCGCCGGTCGTTCGGTCCACAGGCTGCTCAATGCCATGTACACCAATACAAATCCGAATCTTCTATTGAATCGCCCCTTCAACCGGATTTCAGCCGCCGCACAAAATTTCATCGCCTCGACCGGGCCGATACGGGCTGTAGATGCGGCTTTATCGACAAGAGTCATTTCTTCGCGCCTTCGCAAAATGGGATTTGTCGCCCCCCTGCACATGATCGATCACCACCACGCGCACGCCGCCGGCGCCGCATTTGGTTCGGGATTCGCCGAAGCCCTCGTTGTGACGATGGACGCTTTTGGCGACGGGTGCGCGGGAGGCGCATGGCGCTGGGAAGCCGATGAACTAAAACCTCTTGTGAAGCTGCATTTTCCTGTTAGCCCATCACTTCTTTATGGGCGCGTCACATCGCTACTCGGTTTTTGCGAAGGCGAGGAGGGGCAGGTTGCAGCGCTGGCCGCATCGGGCGATCCGCAGGCGACGAAAAAGAGTTTCGACGAATTTTTCGCTTTTGATGAAGGGCGTTTGACCCTGCAAAAAAATCCGACGCCCTCCCGGCTTGCACGGATGCTCCAGGGAAATTCCGCTGCCGACATCGCCGCCGGATTGCAGGCATGCGTGGAGCATATACTGGGAGGCTTCATCGCGTATTGGATGAAAAATACCGGCGCGAAAAATCTTTGCCTGGCCGGGGGACTGTTCGCCAACGTGCGCCTCAATCAGATCATCGCGGCGCATTGCGGATGCCGGGACCTTTATGTCTTTCCGCACATGGGCGACGGGGGATTGTGCGTCGGCGCCGCGTGGGTCATGAGCGGCAAACAAATCCCGCGCGAAATCTTTGATCCTTTCTCCGGACTAAAAGCCCAGGAACTGGAGAGATCCGATGTCTCCTCGCTGGATGCCGCCATTGAGCCCATAAACGACACGCAAATCGAAAAGATCGCTGCTGCCATCAATGAAGGAAAAGCCGTCGGCGTGGTCGCCGGGCAAATGGAATTTGGTCCACGCGCTTTGGGAAACCGGTCGATACTCTTTTCCGCGCGGCATCCTGATACCGCTTTAGCGATAGGACGCGCGCTTCAAAGGCCGGAGATCATGCCCTTCGCCCCGGTTGTGCGGGCCGAAGATTTCGGCGAGTTCACATCATCGCCCATGTACACCGCTTTTCGCCATATGACGGTCACGGCGCAGGCGAAGCAGGAAGTGGCGAGTCAGTATCCGGTGGCTGTGCATGTTGACGCTTCGATGCGCGTACAGATCGTCGACAAAGACAGCTCGCCGCTTTTCCACAAGATATTAACGGCCTACGCAAAGCACGCCTCGCCGCCGCTGCTGATCAACACAAGCTTAAACATGCACGGCGAGCCGATCATTGCCAAAACGAAACGGGCTCACCAGTTCTTTATACAAACTCCCTTGTCCGCCCTGATCGTCGGCGGCCAATGCTTTTGGAAACTCCGATGACAAACGCCACGACGAAAATTATTGTCCCGATTCTCACGCTTTGCATTTACGCCTTTTTCTTTTTCAACTTTGAGGGCGCAGGCATCGACTACTGGGATACCTACATCGCCGCCCCGGCGACATTCATTGCGGGGCAGCCGTGCGTGTTCACTGGCGAAACCGGCGACGCAGCCTACAAATACAATCTGCGCAATCGCCTGCCCCATGACCTTATCGACTCAGGCAGCTACGGAATCGTCTCCAAGGATCAGCGAATCGGGCCGGGAATAACCTTTGCCGTCGCTTACAGCATGTTCGGCATGGCGGGATTCCGCGTCCTGTATGCGCTTTTGGGGGCCATGCTTTTTTTGATGACCTACGCCGTGGGACAAAAACTCTTTAACCCGGCGGGCGCACTCGCTTTTGCCCTGATGACGGCGATGAATCCATTCGTCATCGCCATCAGCAGGCTCAACGCCAACTTTATCGCGCTGCCGATTCTCATGGCTCTGGCGGGGCTTTTGCTCATGGACAATCCACGCTTTCTTATCGCCGGTCTTGTCTATGGCGCGCTGGGTGGAATCAAAAACGAAGTCATCGTTATCGCTCCGGCCATTGCCCTTTTGATATTAGCCAAGCCGAAAGGGATTCGCGGCCTTGTCCTGTTTGGCGGCGGGGCCCTGGTCGCCATTGCGCCCTATCTGGCATGGAATAAATTCGCTTTCGGAAAGATGCTCATCCACGCCTCGCAGTTCAGCGACTTCGCGGGACATCGGCCCTCCTTCCCGCACGAATTTCTGGGAATGCAATTTTCCATAAACGGCCTTTTCAACTGGCCCTTTCACGACCACTTGGTGCGCACGCCGCACTATCCTTTCCCCACCTATCTGACGCTGCCGCTGTCGATTATCCTTTGCTTCGGCGTCCTTCTCACAGCCTTCATACTCCCCGGACTCGCCGCGCAGTGGCGCAAGGGCAAAATCGTCTTTTTCTTCTTCTTTTTGTGGCTGGGCGTGTGGCTGAGCTTATTTCTCTTTCAGGAAAACTGGGAAGAGCCGAAGAATACTTTCGGCGCTCTGGCGATCCCGCCCCTGGCCCTGTTTTCCGTGCGGGGAATTGAATGGTTCGCACATAACCGACGTCGCCTGCAAGCTTGGGCCATTATCGCCGCGGTCATCAGCGTCCTGGAAGTCGGAATTCTCGCTGCCAGCTTCGCCCGGGTCCCGGTGGATGAGCGCTGGTACGTGCGTTTCCCAAAGGCGAAAAGCGAATCGGCCCAGACGGGATGCCTCAGCGATATCGAGCGGCGGGAGTGGATGTTTTTTCACACCGATGAATGCGAGAGTGAACTGGCCGAGCAAAGATGGAAACTGACGCGCGGCAATCTTTTTCCCGCGCTCTACTATCCGCTCACGCTACGCAAGCCGGACATCGCCGCGGACTGGGATCGACGTAATCCCGAAATCTTTGACATATGGGACAAAATCTACGGCTTTTGATGAGGCGGAAATTCCCAGGCCAGTGAAAAGGCTCATGGGAGATAAGCGCAATAACATCCATGAGACAGATGCTTTTCATTGGGAGAGCATTTAAACAAAAGAAAGGGACCGGTTATCCGGTCCCTTTCCTGTTCAACGAAACTATTAGGCGATATCGCTATTATTTTCCTTTGAGGATTTCGTCGATGATCTTTTTGAATTCGGCGGCGGGTTTGGCGCCGCGCAGTTTTTTGCCGTTGATCAGGAAGGTGGGAACGCCGCGCACGCCCACGCCATCGGCGATCTTGCCGAGTCGGTCAAATTCTTCCTGCCATTTTTCGATTTTCATATCCTCTTTGAACTTGTTCATGTTCATGCCGTTTTCCTTCGCCCACGTCATGCTGAGTTCATCGCCCATTTCCTTCTGATGTTCCCACATGTAATCATGGAATTCCCAGAATTTATTTTGTTTCCAGGCGGCGTAAGCAGCGGCGGCGGCGGCAGGGGCTTTCTTATGGAAAGGCAGGATACGCATCACGTAGCGGACCTGGATCTTGTCTTTGCCGTACTCTTTCACAAGCTCATCAACCGTATTGGCTCCGCGCTTGCAAAAGGGGCACTGGAACTCGGAAAATTCGTAGATGAGGATGGGCGCGTTTTCGGAACCTTTGGTGGGAACCTCTCCGAATTTCATGTCGACTTCGTAAACCTTGTTCGGATCTTCTTTTTCCTGCTCTTTCCTTTTAGGTCGGGCGGCAAAAGCCAGCGTTTTCAAAGGACGCTTGTCAAAACCTTCCATGCTTTTCGTAAATTTTTTCTCGTCCTTTGCGTTGTCGCCCAGGAATTTCACGAAATCTTTGGTGATTTCTCCTGAGGAATTTAGAAGGTGCTTATAGACTTCTTTTTCCTCAGCCGACATTTTTTCGAGGTCCGGCATTTTAACGCCGAGGTCGGCCAGCATTTTCGCTTGCGTCGCCTGTTCCGGCGTCAGGCCGGATGCACTGCAGCCAATGGCTGATGCGACGAACGCAACGAGCAGTATCAGGCCCAGAATTTGCAGCTTTTTCACTTTGTATCTCCCATCCATGTTTGGTTTTTGGGTCACTAGAGCTTCGACAATAGAACGCGCTATCTTAATCAAAGAGTGGGCCAAGTCAAGCTGGGCGTATTTCCCCCAAAATTTAGCATCTCTTGAAGCAATGATTCAATCGGAGTACGCTCACAAATTGCAATGCCCGACGAGCATTGGCGCATGGGGAAAACGTGTCGACATAAGGGCAAGTTTTCCATGCTTGTGCAAATGGTTCTGGTAATGTCAGGGAGCTTTTTTATGGCCGAGAAAATGAAAGCGATTGCCAAACTCAAGCCCGCGCCCGGAGCGCAGCTGATCGAGGCGGAAATACCGACTATAGGCCCCCGCGAGATTTTGGTGAAAGTCCGCGCTACGTCCATCTGCGGCACCGATCTGCACATTTACAATTGGGATCCCTGGGCTGCGGGACGCATCAAAACGCCGATGATTTTCGGTCACGAATTTACGGGCGACGTTGTCGAAGCAGGCGAAGATGTCAAAGAGGTCGCCGTCGGCGAAATCGTCAGCGCCGAGACGCACGTGATTTGCGACACCTGCTATTCGTGCCGCATCGGCGAGGGTCACCATTGTCAGAACTGCCAAATTCTCGGCGTGGACTTTCAGGGATGTTTTGCCGATTACGTGGCTATCCCCGCAAAAAACGCCTGGCCCAACAGCCCGGAACTTCCCGATGAAATCGCCTGCATCCAGGAACCTTTGGGCAACGCCGTGTTCGCCGTGACCGAAGGAAGTGAACTGGTCGGAAAAAACGTCCTGATTCTGGGCGTCGGACCGGTGGGGGAAATGGCCGTCGCCGTCGCCAAAGTGTGCGGCGCCGCCAGGGTGATCGTCTCGGAGCCAAATGCAGGTCGACGGGAAAAAGCGAAGGCCATGGGCGCAGATTTTCTCATTGATCCTTTGAACGAAAGCGTCGCCGAGCGCGCCATGGAGATTCTCGGCGGTCCGCTCGTGGATGTGGTCATCGACATGAGCGGAAACGAAAAAGCGATCCGCGATGGATTCCTCGCACTGCGCAACGGCGGTCGCTTTACCATGTTTGGTTTGCCTTCCAATGAAGTCACTCTTGATCTGGCCGACAGCATTATCTTCAAAGGCGCAAAAGTCGTCGGAATCTCAGGGCGCAAAATTTGGCAGACCTGGTACACCGTCAGAGAACTGCTGGACTCGGGTCGACTTGATGTCAGTCCCGTCGTCACGCACACCTTTGCGCTGGAGCAATTCGCCGAAGCTTTCGAGTTGATGCGCTCAGGCTCCTGCGGGAAAGTCATACTGAAACCCTAAGCGAACTTGTTTTTGACTTAGCTCCAGAAACCTCACTTTAACAAAAAATGTGGACCAAACAGTTGCAGTGTCAACTGATTTGGGTTTTACGTGATCTCCCTTGGGTAACCGAATGTTTTGTTCACCCTTTTTTAAAGACAGGGAAAATTCATGCAGTCCACACTATTTATCCTCAACACCGCCCCTTATGATGGCGAACGGGTTTATGATGCCCTTCGCCTCGCCCTGCAACTGCCCAAGCACGATGAGGTGGAAGTCCGAATCTTCTTACAATCCGAAGCCGTCTATGCTGCCTTGAAAGACCAAAATCCACCTCATCTCAAATATTGCATGGACGAGATGCTTTCCCAGCTCGTGGAAGCCGGAGCGGACATTCGCCTTTGCGGCGTGTGCATGGATGCTCGCGGCGTCAATGACCAGCTCATTGTTTAGGGCGCCCAGCGCAGCACCATGGCGGAATTGGCGGACTGGACGCTGTCTTCAGACAAGGTGCTTGTTTATTAAAATTTACTCCTCGTCGATGGGCGGGCCGTACGCGCCGCCCATTTCCACGCCTGCGTTATCCGCTAAAATTTCTTCGACAAGCTCCCAGCCGCCGCCATCTTCAACGAAAGCCTGCACGCGAATTCGCCCGGCCAGGGCCATGCGCGTGTAGGGCAGATATCCTTCGGGCATGGGCGCGGGCAAAATCGAAGGAATATCGTCGTTGAAAAAGCCTGTCACCACATAGCGCCTGCCTTCGCTACGAATATCGACCGCGACCTCGCCGTTTTCAAAATTTGAAGAAAAATCAAACTGTGCGTTGAAATCCTGGCTGCGGATTTCCACCAGCTCATCGCCGCGACGCCAGACGAACATCCCCGCTTCCACCAAACCGACTGCGCCGCCGGCTACGGCCAAAGCGTCGTCTGCATCGGGAAATTCCTGGCTTTGCATCCAGATATATCCTGAAGGAAAAAAATCGCCCCAGTTATGGTCCTGAAATACGGCGGCGTCCGTGAAACTGATCACTTCGCCGTCCCATTCGATGGCACCGCTTCCTTTACCCCGCAGCGCGCCCACGTACCAGTTGACCGGCAAGCCGGGGCGGTTCGTAAAGTCCCCCATAGTGTCGGTCCACGGCTCGATGATTTCGTAATCGATATCCCACGTCACATCATGGCCGTTTTCATGGACCTCGCCGTCGAGATGCCCCTCCGTGGCGCTATGCCCGGCGATTTGTACGGCAAAGCTTTCCGGATTGCCTAAAAAGGCGTTTGCCTCAAAAGTTTCCTGAAGAAGTTCGCCGCCACTGCGAGCCACCACCAGATATGCCCCACTTGACTCGATGGTCGTCGCGCCGGGATTCTGCACGCAATAGATAAATCCGAATGATCGCCCGTCGGGCAGCGCTATCCGAAAAAACCAGCCCTCGTAAAAGGGATTTGTTTGGCCGTCCCAATGGTAGCGATTCGGATCGCCGCCCGGCCACTGATCGTCGTCATCGTCATCACCTGTATCATCATCATCGTCATCGGCAGTATTGTCGTCATCCGCGTCATCAACACCGCTGTCATCATTATCATCGTCGTCGTCATCGCCGCAGGAAACAAATAAAGTGAGTAATACAATCAGGACAAACACGAATGGCAATGTGTAATGGAGCTTTGTCATCGACTCACTTTCTGCGCAACTGTTGAGTTCCATGTTATCAAGAAGAGGCGTCATGGTCAAAAGATAAAGTTCAGGGTTATTCCCATAAAAAAGTGCGCCCGGAATAACCTGAAAGTTCAACAAAACCGATGCCGCCGACCGGCTGTCCCTGTTTGCTTCCATCGATATGAACAAGCCCTTCCCAATAGTTCCAGATCGGATTGGGCATCTCCTGATCGGGAATACTCGTCGTCAGAGTAACATCCATATCGAGCCCCGGTATCTCCATGCGCCAGTTCTGCGGGTAATTGCCGCCGGTTTTTTCGCTTTCCCACCAGTCAAGGGGCGTGACCGTCACTTCGTCCTGGGAAAGAATGACCAGGTCGCTGTTTTCATCCACGTAGCTGCCCAGGGCATTGTCGATGACGGACTGATCCTGCCGATCACCGCGGAAAATGAAGTACATAACTTCCGTTCCGTCATCCAGGCGTAGGGAGAACCAGTCCCATCCCACCATGCCCAGGGGCATCCAGTTACCCCACTGGTGATCCATCCAGGCTTCGCCGGTGACGACAAGGGGTGTTCCGTTTTTTGTCAGCGTGCCGCTAAGGGACATGCGTGGGCGGGAGTAATAAAAGGAGTCGGTAGTCTCGGTGGTCATGCGGATGGTGCCGTTTCCACCGTGATGCACGACGCCCTTAATGTCCACAAGAAGCAAAGAGAAGGCGTAATCGCCTGCCGCGCCGCTTAAGCTATACAAGAGCGGTTCGAGCCGCTGGGCGGAAAGAGACTGGCTTTGCAGGTGAAAGGGCGCCGGGTACCTTTCGGGCCAGAGAAAATCAAAAAGGACATTGTGTGTATGGTGATTGGCGCTTTCGTCGATGATCGCCACGTGAATCATCCATGCGGGAACCAGGACAATGGAACCGGCGTAGAAGAAGGTTAGTTCAAATCCATAGAGGTTGTCCTGGTCGTCGGTCATATGCCCGGTCCAGTACCACCACTCCGATAGGTCCCGGTGAGGAGACTCATCGCGCGGCATGACCAGATGGGTATCGATGCAGTCGCCGAAGTTGCAGTACTGCATGGAAGCGCAGGATCCCAGTGAAGCCCATTGGCCTTCGGCGCAGAGCCTGGGCTCGTCTCTCGGCCCGCACTGCGCTTCCCCCTCGATGCATCCACCTTCGCTGTCGTCGTCTAGTGTATCGTCGTCATCGCCGTTTTCTTCGCAGGATTCGCAGATCGTGTCATTTTCGTCCGATTCCGCGCACCCGGCGACAAACATCAAGAGAATAAACGCAGAGAATAAAAGGCATCGGCTGGTCATTTTTCCCACCTGAAGATGACACAAAATTCAGCGAATTGTATCAGAGTATATTGAACTGGCAAGGACCCGCTTCGGGAAATGTATCAGGGTGCTTAACAAATTAACGCGCCGGAAAACGCTTCACTTTTCGATCGGCGTTCACAGGACGGTATGGGGAACAGTATGTGCCGTTTCCCTACAACGCAAAACGATGACTATTCGCTTCGCTCGATTATGAAGTTTTTCACGGCCAACACGGCGCTTTCGTGTTCATCCATACTGTAGAGATTTTTGGGGTCCTCCTCGATTTCATCTTCGATGGCCGACAAAACCGCATCGATAAAACTATCCGATTCAAGGTTGTCCACTACCTCGGCAACTTCGGCAAGATGCTTATTGAACGCGTTTTCACACGAAGTATTTTCCAAGCATTTGTAGAAGGCTACGCTTGCCCCTTTCGGAATATCATTGATTTCACCGAAGCATTCGTCTGTGCCCCAGGGCATCATCGAGAAGTAACCGGAATCATTGCTGTGAAGAAAATAATTGTTGGCGGCCATGGCGTATCCATCTTGGTGGCCGATATAATTTTCAATCGCCCAAACATTGCTCATTTCGTCGAGGTCCGATACCGCGTCGACTTGATTATACCAAGTGCTATTCTCCGACTTGTTGATAATGTCGATCAGATTCGTCAAATCGGAGATGTCGGTTTCGTCGCCTTCATCGACTTCAAAATTGATTTCCTGGCCGGCGTAAAGATCGGCACTGCCTTCATAGAGATGCCCGGTATCGTCGAAATAGTCGTCGAGGAAAATGTCATCGTATTTCTCAATAATCACATAGAGTCCGTAATCCTCGCCGTTGACTCGAATCCAGGCGTATCCGGTTCGTGAGGCGGGAACTCCGGCATCGCGGAAAATACGATAAGCCAATGTTTCACGAACCATGCTGGGGTCCTGAATCATGTTGTTTAAGGCCAAATTTTTCAGACCGAATAGCCGCTGGCCTTCCACAAATTTACCGAAACGAATTTTGAAAGCAGCTTTATCGCCCATCGGCTTAAACGAAAGGCCGCTCTTCAAACGCAGACCTACGTTGATCGGGCCGAAATTCAATTCGTCGCCCGAAATCGAGAATTCGCCTTTTGCATATTCGAAGGGAGTCGTTGACAATGAACTTTCCGCTTCCGCATCGAGTTCGATATCGATTTCATGCACCGTGAACGGATCGAAAAGAGATTCAGTCAGCGTGTAAGGCAATTGGTTGAATTCGCCCTGCGTTGGGAGGGTTTCCTGCCAATCGCCGGTGCGGTCCGGCAAAAGCCCAACTGTGCTACCATTCGGGGTGTCCATCACTTCAATCTGGTCGACGACTTCATTGTTTTTATTCAGTAAATAAATTGTGTCTTCACCGCATTTAATCCCGAAGGGGAATCCGTCTTCCTCGTCCTTTTCATTTTTCACGACCAGATACTCTGTTGGGCCGAGTGTAGTGCCTTCGGGGATGACGTAGGTGTGTTCCTCGTTTTCCGGATTGTCAGTCAGTATCCAACCGCCGAGATCGACCGTCGTTTCTTGACTCGTGATCAACTCGACCCAGTCGCGGCCGTAACAATCGACTTCATTGAACGACGCCGTCATGTTCGCCGGGTCATTGTCTGCCGCCGAATCGTCATCGTCGTCATCGGAACCGCCGCAGGCAAAAACCGTCAGTGACGCCAATAAAAAAAAGAGAACGACCAAGAGGGGTTTTTTAAGACGGATTAATTTCATCGTGCAGTCTCCATTGGTTTACCGACGAACTCGGCCTTAAAACATCGCCGACAGAACCGGGTCGAGAGCAAAACGCCTGTCCGGGTTATTAACACTGGTACAATGATCGATGCCATAACAGTATTTCGAAAAGCCGCGCTGCATCAGGTTGAAACGTCGAATCAACCCGATTACCCAGGCCGGCACCAAAGTCAGCGTCTTGATTTCCAGAATCACCGGTGAACCGGAGTGGCCGGTGGTGACCGGGTCGTCATAGAAAACCATATCGTCGTCTTTTCCGGTCAACGCAGAGCTGCCCTTGGCGAGTCGGTATGAAAGGTTCCAATCGAAGGTTACTCGACCGTATTCCTCCAGATCGCTAACGTAGGGTTCGCGCCAGTAGCGAACATGGACCGTGGGCCTGGCATCAAAATTCTGGAGCCACTCTTCGAACGAACCGCGTAAGTCTTTTATTTCCGGGGAAAGGCGCTCAGTTGGCCCGACTTGCATGATTTGCGGCCAATCGGAAAGAGGAATTCGCCGTCTATTCTTCCAAACGATGCTGGCATGCTTATGTTTGAGTTCCAACCATAACCAGTCTTCCGGAGCATCTCCATAATATCGAACCCGAGGTTTGAATCGATCCAGTTTTCTATGTTTCGTGTCGTAATAGAACCGCAAATCGGGCGTATCAAAATACAAATTGTTGACCCGATACCCCCCGGTTTCCGGTGCGGCATGTTCGTCCAACGAGCAAACGGGCTGAATATAGTCTCGGATTTTCTCGGCCAGAAAAGGGTCGATCGTATATTTTAATTCATAACGACGGATTTTCGACAGATCTGTTTTCATTGCTTAGTCACTTTAATTCATCCACGGAATTAACCCCAACGACCAAATACACCTCCGCCAGCGCATGCGCCAGACGGCCGCGCTTTTCCACCAGTAAGCGTTTGGTTCCCAAAATCGCCAGTTCCAACTCCATCACTTCGTCCGGATTTAACGTCCGGTGCGACAAAGAGATTTTTATGATTCGTTCAGCTTCGAAAAGGAACTGTTTGGCATCGTCAGAAAAATTTTGATAATCCAAAAGCGTGTCGCGATAAATTGCATAGGTGTCGCCGACCTGCGCTTCTATGCGTTCGCGAATGGCTTCGGTTTGCGTTTCGCGTCGCTCAACGGCGATATTGGTGGCGCGGATGTTGCCGATGTTCCAATTAAACAGCGGTATGGCGACGCCAATCATCAGTTCATCCCAATCGCCGTCCCCGTTTTCCCGCACATGATGAGATGCCTCGAAAAAGCGAAACCAAGGCACCAGTTTAAGGCGTTCGTAGTTATATTGCTTTTGCGCCAACGACTTTTTTTGGTTGACCAATTCGATTTCCGGGCGACGGGATAGCGCGATTTTTCGCAACTGCGGGAAAGAAGAGTCGATTTCGGGCAACTCGTCAATTTCCAGCAATACATTTTCCGAACAACCGGTTAACTCGGCAAGCCTTCTTCGTTTTTCGCTACGATCTTGCCGTACGCGGGTGAAATCATTTTTCGTTTCATTCACCGCCATGCGTGCTTTGGTTGCGTAAATGATGCTCCGCTGACCGTTGCGAACCATTTGTTCAATAACGCCGATGCGTTTTTCTTGCACGATCACCCGTTTTTCGAACAACCGCGTGAGTTCGTCGAGCATCACGACATCGGAAAAGACTTTGCGTACGCGCGCAGCCAGTTGCCGACGACAGTTGTTCATATCGACTTCCGCCTCGGTGACGGCTACTCGGTTTTCCTGTTCGTCAACATTCCAGATTGCTAGGTTAGGGGGTCGCCAACGCATACCGATTTCAAGCTCGTCGAATTCATCGGTGACGTATCGGGAGGAGATCTCCGAAAAGCGAATTTCAGGATTTTCGAGCCAATCAATCGAAGTCGATCTCGCGGTAACGATTTGTGTTCGGTTCTCCAACATGCTCAGTTCTCGACCTCGGGAAAAAGCCAGTTCCAATGCTCTGAATTCACTCAGCGAAAAAAGAGGGGAAGCGCCAACCGATGCAGCCAGCAATAGAGTAACGATAACCGACAACTGAATTTTCACGGCGCTCATCATTCGGCTTCCCCAAGGCTCGCGAAAGACCCGCTACGATTGTCGGAGTCGAAAACGACTACCATTCGATCTTCATCGTCAAAGCACAGCCCCTCCGGTTTCATCCGCGGGAACTCGCGCCATAGACGTACCTGGGGACTGCCTTGGGCAAATTCGTCCACTCGGTACAAACCGCCGACCTGGGCATCCGAATCGGCGTCGGGAACGGTAGACAACAGCCACATCTTTCCATTTTTATCGAAAGCTAGGTCAGAGATGCCCGCTTGAACATGGGGGCGAGGTTCGATGTCGAGGGTGGCGAAAACTTTCAGTTGATCGGGAGCGAGAATTTCTTGATGAAACATGCTTTGCGGATTTTCGAGGCGCCAGATGATTGCTTTTGCCTGCATGTGCGGCGATTTCAACCCCAGATAAAGCTTTCCATCGTGGAAGGCAGCTCCTTCGATATTCAGCGTCGGAAGACCGTCGGCTTCGACGCCGGTCAATCCAAGTTTTTGCAATTTCGGCTGCGCATACGATTTGAGAATCATTTCCAGCAACGCACGCCTGGAGACAAGCTCAAACTGCCGCCCGTTCCGTTTGACTTTGTATAGGTATTGGCGGCTGAGAGGTCGTTTGCCGTTCTTTGAAATGTTTTGAGAAGACACGAGATACAAAAAGTCACCGAAAGAAGCGATCGCCTCGAGATCGTTGACTTTATCCAAGCCGCCGATGACTGCCGTTTCGGGAAGCACGCGCCCATCCGGTTTCATAAAAAACAACCAGGGGGCATGGTCGCTCACATGCTCCGGAAGCCCCGTGTCGTCGCTGACGATTAAGTATTCGCCAAGATCCCCCAGCCAGATTACCCCCGAAGGTTCGAACCGGCTTCGCGCATGCAATTCGGGAGGGATTGTCATCGGCTCGACGTTCGCCGGCTGCCCTTCCACTTGAGCTTCGGCGACAGCGACGTACTGGTTGCCAGATCCGGTAAGCTTCGCGCGCACGACCTCTCCCGGAAGCAGTTGATGGTCGGCGGCAATTTTTATTAGTACTTTCTGGGTCCAGAATATTTGGCCGCGGAATGCCAATCGTTCGGGAATGGGCGAGAATCCGGGGAAAATGAACGACACCGTACCGACGGTATTGAATTTGTCGGAGCGGCTGGAAAGCAACTCCATTCGATCGCCAACGTTAATGTCGAGATTCGCCTCGTCGGGCAGATATGCAATAAGGTTTTTCGCCTTTTCTTCTTCGATCGTTATCAGTGGGGAAAAAGCGGCAATCGTGTCACCGGAATGGGCGCGAACCTGGGTGACATATCCCGTGCATGGGGCCTGTATGCTACCCATGCGAATGCGACCCTCGGTTTCTTTCAAGAGCCGCCGTAATTCTTCGATCCGTTCTTTCCGATCGGCTAGCATCGACTCGACCATCGTTTCGTCCGTCGTGGTTTTCAAGTCGGATCGCGCTTGATTTGTGCGTTTCAGGTTGCGTTTCTGTTTGGCAAGTTCGCTCTTTTGTTCCAAAAGGAACGCTTTGGCCATATCGTGTCGGCGGAGAGTTTCGGAGAACTCGGGACTGCGGCCCAGCCCCGCTTCTTCGGCTTTTTGCAGACGGTCAAGTTCCGCGTCTAGCACGTTCAACTCTGCCTTTTTCGCTTCGATTTCCGACGTCCGCAAGGATAGATCCATTGCTTCGTTTTCCAGGCGCAAACCCATCCACCGGTACTCCAAAACGAAACGTTGCCGGTCGTATTGCACTACAGAGTCGAGCTCGGCGAGTTGTGCTTTCAGCATTCTCTTTTGAGCGTTTAACGTACTATTATCGAGAGTCGCGAGAATTTGCCCCACTTCGACACGGTAGCCCACATTGACCAACAACCGCGAAAGTACGCCGTCTTCCTGCATGCTCAGGACATGTGTTTTGTTTTCCACAACGGAAACCAGATCGCCGGAGACTTGCCATCCGTAAAAAATCCAACAAGCAGCCAATGCGCCGACTCCCCAAATCGGCCAGAAAAGTTTTTGTTTCATCTTGTTGCTCAGGATCATTGCATCAGACCTCGACCGTGCTTTCCTGACTCATGTATGAAAGACCGCGCACGCTTTCCACATTGCTGACGGCGCGAATCAGCCGCGGACCGTCATCCGGGTTGGCCAGTTTGATTTGATAAGAGTAATCCACGTATGTTCCCTGCGCGACATCCCGCATGGTTACCAGGGCGAAACGCTGGGGGATGCGCTTCATGATTTCGGCGATCTGTGTCGCCACTTTGTCATCGGCAGAAGCT
>Ga0307990_1000937_pt1 | contig 24991 bp, 24 predicted proteins | sample EllFjometagen129_FD_203168 | JGI IMG/M metagenome (GOLD analysis project Ga0307990, IMG submission 203168) | Marine microbial communities from Ellis Fjord, Antarctic Ocean - #129 | ecosystem: Environmental > Aquatic > Marine > Unclassified | place: Southern Ocean | collected 2014-10-08
TTTAAGATGCTTAGCTAGTTCCCATCCCAGAACTGCGATGGGACTGGCGTGGTTCCCCGACCCAGAATGAGAAAATTTTTGTGAGGTCAAGGAAATCAAGGGTTTGTGCTTAAGGCGTACTTGAGTACGCCGCACAATCAAAACCGAAGATTGACGACGAGATCGCGAAAAGGGCCATTCTGGGACGGGAACTAGCTAACCAGCCAGGGTTGTTTCCATCGTTCAGGGTGATAACCCATTTATCGAAGTACTCTCCTCTTTTCTTGATTTTCACTTCGCTGACAGCCGAGCATCGGTAAAAGAAATTGAAACAGCGACGAATATACTATTCCCAGAAAACAGGCTCTTTCGTATGATCGGTGGAGGGGAACTTTATTCTCGGAAAAACGGGTAGTGCTTGAGTCAAATCTGAATCAAAGTCTCTGAAATTTATCATCTCCGTTCCCTTGGCGTCATTGCAGGTCCTGCAAAGTGTCTGCATATTGTCCAATAAGTTCGTTCCTCCGCTGTACCAGGATTGGATATGGTCGATCTCCAGATATCGTTTATTGTTAAACTCGCAGCATCGGCACTTGTATTCGTCTATTCTTTTTACTTTAGCTTTGATTTCATCAGATGCTTCTCTTTCCGGAACCACTTCTGGAATCTCATAGACTGGTTGATGGCCTTGGCAAAAGCTCCTTGTATGGAACTGGCATTACATTGATGCCGATGTCCATCATTCTGGACAACTGGCTAACCAAGTCGATGGATGGGGAATCATCATCAATGTCCTAAGAATATGCTGCCATTTGCCGAGGCAGGACACCCCGACCTCGCCCTTTTGTCTTTTCTTCGCGAAAACGAGAAGTGTATCGAACATTGGGATAAGCTGCTCGGCACACGCCGTACCGTGGGAGTATTCGCGACGGATGCCCACCGCAATTCCCTGCCTCCCCTCTTAGCGACGGTGAACGGGCCGACAGTTACCGGCGCATGATACGCTGGTTCGCCAATTACGCACTGCTCGAAGAAATGACGCCGGATGCTATTTCCGAAGCCATTATCAGCGGCAGAATGTATGAAGCATTTCAGGTCTTCGGCGAGCTGGTGGGTTTTGATTTCTATGTCGAAACGAGCGAAGGAAATTACGAGATGGGCGATGAATCGCCACTTTCCGAGAGACCCGTTTTTCACCTCAAGGTCCCACATTTCCATAACATAGACCCCGGCCTTGACGAACCGGAGTTCATTCTATCTTTAATCAAGTCCGGGGAATATCCGGGCGAAGTCGTGGCGGAAGCCACCAACGCAGGCATTGAATACACGGCTGATCAACCCGGCGTTTACAGGGCGGAAGTTCGCGTCGTGCCTCATCATCTTGCGCCGTGGTTCGGAAGCGATGCCGATTATTTTGTGCGCGAATATCCTTTGATACTCGCCAATCCCATCTACGTGACGGAATAAGTCACAGTACGATCAGAAAATTCAGCCGAAAAAGACCTCGGCGACTTCATATTCCCATTTTGGAACATAGCGAAGCTTGCCCAGGACATTTTCTATCGGGATGTCGGAGAATGCCCCGTGCGACAGACACACCATTCGTCCGGATTTTCCTTCACTGATGAGTTCAACGGCTCGGACGCCGAAATTCGAAGCCAGGAATCGGTCGTAGGCGGTGGGTGTTCCGCCGCGTTGAACGTGTCCCAGTGATGTATAGCGTGTATCGAATCCCGTTTCTCTTTTCAAATGATCCGACACCATGGCGCCGATGCCTCCCAATGCGACATGGCCGAATTCATCTTTTTCGGCGCTTTTCACAACAAGTTTCGCATCTTCTCCATCCAATGGATCGAAATCCACCTTGGCTCCCTCAGCGATCACGCATATGGAAAAGTTTTTCCCTTTTTCGTGCCGTTTTTTTATAACGGATACGACATCGGAAAAATTCACAGGTCTTTCCGGAATGAGAATGAGATCGGCGCCGCCCGCTAATCCCGAGCGCAAAGCCAGCCAACCCGCGTGGCGTCCCATCACCTCGACCACCATGGCGCGATCATGACTTTCAGCCGTCGTGTGCAGCCTATCGATGGCGTTGGAGATGATGTTGGTCGCCGTGTCGAAGCCGATCGTCGCCTCTGTTCCCCAGATATCGCAATCGATAGTTTTGGGTATGCCAACGACCGGATAACCATCCTTTGCCAGTTTGGCCGCCGCGCCGAGGGTGTCCTCGCCGCCGATGGCGACCAGAGCATCCAGACCCAATTCTTCAAAATTGCGTTTCGCAAGATCGGCGTCCTCCTTCGATTTATACGGGTTGGTCCGACTGGTGCCTAAAATTGTGCCGCCCTTCGGGAGAATGCCGGATACGGCTCCGACATCCAGTTCAAAGGCATCCATCTCCATGAGACCCTTCCAACCTCTTTTCAAACCCACGATGGCGTAGTTCAAGGCATCGGCCTTGCGAACCACCGCGCGTATGGCCGCGTTCAGACCCGGGCAATCTCCTCCGCCCGTAAGTACGCCTATTTTTTTCATGGTTTTTTCCTTTCAGGTGAGTAGTTTTGAGGCCGCAGCTGCCTTCAGGCACGACAACAAGCTCCCTACAATCCACAGTTAATAATAAGCTTCACTCTATTGATGTCAATCAAACAGCAAGGATTTTCGACAGGTTTTCAGATCAACTCTGTCCAGCAAAATTGTTAATGAACGAAGGCTACCAGCGGCCAGATCGGCGTGGAGGGCTTTCCGGCTCAGGCGCCGGAGGACGAGGGTACTTGCTCATCAGTTCGACGACGGCCTCTTCCAATCCCCGGATGGACATCTCAAACATCGGAATCTGCTCGCGAACAAGTCCCACGGTAAAAGAGCCGTAGCTGAAATCCCATTCACTCAGGGGCATGGGATTGATCCAAACGGTATGCGTGAAGGTCTGTTTGATCCGGCGCAGCCAGGTCAGGCCCGAGGTAGTCTGCAGCGAGCCGTAATCAATGCCGCCCCGCTGATGATTGAGCTCGAAGGGGCTCATGCTGGCGTCTCCGACGATGATCACGCGCGTCTCGGGCTCCCGGCGAAGAATGTCTTTCATCTTCACCGGTTTTTGATAACGCCTCGGGTCTTCCCAAACCACATCGTAAATGCAGTTGTGAAAATACAAAAAGCGCACATCCTTGAACTGGCTTTTCGCCAGCGTGAACAGACTCTTGGTCAGCGGAACATAGGGCGTCATGGACCAACCGCCGTTGTCCAGTAATATTATCACCTTCAATTTATCAACAAGGCGGCGGTCGAACACAAGGTCAATCTCTCCACCCTGGCGCACGGTTTCGAAAATGGTCTTTTCGATGTTGAGGTTGTCTTTCGGACCGCGCGGTTTCATGTGACGCAGTTTATCCAAAGCCTCACCGATTTTTTCCGGCGTCAACATGCCGCCATCGGAGTAATCAATGTAGCGGCGATCCATGGCAACCTTGACGGCGCTGCGTGAGCCGGGCGAACCGCCCACGCGCATGCCGCCCGGATGGAAACCCCCATGCCCGACGGGAGAACGCCCCCCCGTGCCGATCCACCGATTGCCGCCGTCGTGGCGCTCGGTCTGATCTTTAAGCCGATCCTGGAAATAGTTCATCAGCTCATCCGGGTCCATATTTTTGAGCGCCTCGCGCTCCTCGTCGCTCAGGCCGGCAAAGTTCATGGGATCCTGCAGCCACTTTGCCAGCATTTCCTCGATGTCGCCGCTCAGTTCATCGGCCAAATCATCGCTGATTTCCATGCCCTCGAAGTGGTGCGCGAAGACGCGATCGTAGCGGTCGAAGAGCTTTTCACTTTTGATCAGAATCGAACGAGCCACAACATAAAAATCATGGAGATTGAACACGAGCCCTTCGATCAGCGCCCCCTGGAGCCGGATAAAATCCGTTGGTCGTACGGGAATGCCGTAATGCCGAAGTTTATAGAAAAATTCCTGAAACATCTAAGTCGTCTCTATGGCTTCATCCCGCCGGCAACGGTCTTTTGCGCGCGCGACATGTCGTCGCTTTTTTTGAAGAGCAAGCCGAGAAGCGGCGCGGAAACCCCGCTTTTCAAGTCTTTGATATGAAAATCCGGATCGCTGATCATGGCGCGAATCCAATGGAGCAACTCGCGCGTCGCGGGCCTTTTCTCGATGCCTCTGATCTGCCGGAGGCGATAAAAAGCTTCAATGGAAATTTTGGCCAGCTTGTCGGAAATATCAGGAAAATGCGCGCCAACGATCCTGCGCATCATGTACTCGTCGGGAAAGGCGATGTGATGAAACACGCAGCGCCCGAGGAAGGGATCGGAAAGGTCTTTTTTTGCGTTGCTGGTGATGATGATAATGGGACGGTGCTTGGCGCTGACGGTCTTGTCGATCTCGACAATATCGAATTGCATCGCGTCCAAAACGTCCAGCAGATCGTCTTGAAAATCGCTGTCAGCTTTGTCGATTTCATCGAGCAGCAAAACCACGCGCTGATCGGTTTTGAAGGACTGCCCGATCTTCCCCATTTTGATGTAATCCTCAATATTGCTCACGTCGCGAGTCGAGTCGCCGAAACGAGAATCATTGAGCCGCGTCAATGTGTCGTATTGATATAGGGCTTCGACAGCCTTCATGCTGGATTTCACGTTCAAAACAATCAACGGCATATCGAGATTTTTCGCGATGGCGTGAGCCAGCAATGTCTTCCCGGTCCCCGGTTCGCCCTTGAGCAATAGGGGAAGCTCAAGCCGAATCGCCACGTTGACGACTTTTGCCAACTCGTCATCCAAGACATACGTATCGGTCCCGCTGAAATTTTTCGGCTGGTTTTTCATCTCGGACATTATTTTTTCCTTTTCGTTAATCCACCGCATGGCTTTATAGCGTCCAAGGCTTAATGTTTCAACAGAATCTCTGATGGAGCAGCTTTTGTCGTGTATTGTTAGTGATATTTGATACATTGATTTTTTCTCACAAATGCGCACAATGACTCTTGCGACATGGTCGTCGCGCCTAAACCAAAGATTAAGGACAATGGTGATTAAATGGGGGTGAGAAGCATTTCAGCCCAGCCGCTGGAATCCCTGCGCGCCGAACCTCGTCAGCGCAGGCAAGCCCGGGGGGATCGAGAATCCTTCCTGATGGCGGCGCCCCCGCACAAACTCCAGTCGATAAAGGCCGATGATTCCGCATTGTCGCCGTCGCCAGCCATTCCCCGCCTGACAATTCACGAGATGAAACTCTATTCCGCCGGGAATTTTTCCCAATGGGCCACGCAAATACCGCATCAGGCCATTTTTTACGACGAGGTCGATTCCGTCGCCCGAGGAGAAAAAAAACTCGGCGTGGTTATCAATCGTCGGGCTTGAAAAAGAACTTGAATTCAGTGTCGCTTGAATTTTGGTACAGAAAGTGTTCTTGAACTGGGAAACGAAAGAAATCAAAATATCTTTGCACGGAGGACTACCCAAGGTACCGGCATCTGAGAAAAGGCGCCTACATTGGTAGGCGCTGCCGTTTAAGGGTAATCCGCTCAAATTTTTTGATTTCGCCTAATGTTGTCAGATGGTATAGAAGCTTGCCCGAACCGTATTCAACCAGTGCTTTTTGCACTATCGGCCTGATGGCTTTATTAAACCGCCATACCCACAGTAGAAATTCCATATCCAGTTTCTCGGGACATCCCGGCGCCATGTCCGGTCTGCGCCGCCCTTTGTAAGTGATCCACCGGCGCAATATGCGGCAAATGCAAGTGACCCGCAGTAAATCCAAAAATATTATAGCGTCGACCCTGGGTATCTGGATATGAAAACTTCCGGCGAAGTTGCCGTCCATAATCCATCGGGGAGAAGCCGATAATTCTTCGACTATCGGCAGCCAGTCATTCTTTGGCGCCGCCACCCATCCGGGTTTCCAGAAATAGGAATCCAGGTTAATCAACGGCAGATCCAGTGCCTTGGCCAATTTAACCGATAAAGTCGATTTACCCGAGCCGCTGCATCCGATCACCAAAATTCTATTCACCCGAGCCACCTGTCCCCGCAAAGTTGACATATGATATTTCTCGCCCCGAAAATCAGTTATGACTATTTGAAAGAATAAAAGGCGACAGGAGGCTGCCTGAAAAACTCCAATATAGTGCAATTCCTGTCATTCCAACTGCAGCAAAGCAAAATGAAGAGCCTGCCCTGAGCGTAGCCGAAGAGAATCCCTTAAACATTTTTTATTGATCAGAATATCGCCGATTTGAAATCAACGCATCTTGATGACCGGTTTGTTCAAAGGACCATTGATGGTGAGCTTATACCAGCCGGCGCTGTCGGGCGCCGCGAGCAAGGAAATCTCGGGAAAGAGATTTTCAATATCTTCAGAGAGCTTAAATTTCGCCGTGAAACCGATTCGGCTCTTGGCAAAATTCTCCAGCAGGGTCAGGCGACCATTCATGGACACAGACAGGTTGTCGCCGATCATCTCCCATTCGGAGATAGAGAACCCGTTGTTTTTAAAATCCATTTTTATTATTCCGGGCTCGAATACAATATCGGGCAAGTTCTTTGTCAGAATCACTGTATTGGACGTTTTGACTCCGCTAAACGACAGTTCGACATTACCCTGGTTGTTGCGCTTATTGGCTTGGCTGAAGTACAGACTCAAGTTGCCGGTTAGTTTTCCTTGCAGCGCAATATTGCCATATGTTTCGATCAGTTTCCCAAAATTATATTTTTGCAAATCGAGGTCTTTGAAATTGACGGCGATGGCCGATCCTTTGCCGCCTCGCATCTCCGTAACGCCCGACAACCCGCCGCCATAGGCCACGAGATCGAAATCTGTAATGAATCGAGCGAAAAACAACGGCAGGATGTGTACTCGAAACCGAATCATGTCAATATCAGCCAGCACCTGCGTCGGATCAATGGGCTTCACGACCTTGATGCCGCGAATTGTCAATCCACTCATGCGCAGAGGCCGTAAGGACTCGATGGCCACCTTTGCGCCGGTTTTCGCCTCGATCTCCGTGATAATCCGGTTTTTCACCGCGTCGTAAGGGAAGAAAAAATAAAATGTCGCCGCGAAAAATGTGATAAAGATCGCTAGATAGACAAGCGCCTGCTTCAGGTTGATCCCTGAAATTAGTTTAACAAGCTGCGTAATGAAGCGTTTCAGGTTCCGACTCCTGCGTATGATATGGCGAATTTTTCGCCGCCTCTTTCCGAACGTGGCGCTTTCTTCTATCATAAGGACTGGCATGCTCGCAAGATTAACCGAAAGACGATGCGATGAAAATGCGTCGCATGAATAGACGCTAGCCAAAGATATTTGAATTTTGCTATGGTAAAAGGGTCTAGGGTTTGAGGTATAGCTCTTTTTACAAAGGAAATACTCACATCCTCGCATCCCTTTTTAGGGGTTTGTATGAGTTTCAGGACGACATACAACCAGGGTTTCACCCTTCATATGCGAATTAATAGCCCCTGCCGGGGTTGGGCAGGCTTTTCCGGGGTAGTCTTCACCCGCGTTCGTTTTGCCGAGCCAAATGCGAACGCGCATTCGCCGAACCCTAAACCCTGGTAAGATAAATCTGTGATTTCAAGACCTTATCCTCCAACTGAGAAAGAAATTCCAGAGACATACTCGAAAAAGAATCTCAAGAGGTCCCATGACTATGCGAACAACCACACTTATTCTCACCGCCCTCATCGTTTTGACAAGCGCCGCCGTCTTCGCCGACGATATTGACGAGTATGAGGAAGATGCGCCCTTCGACCGTTTTGTGAATAAAAATCCACCCATGGATCTGGGAATGTACGCATCGATTGCGCCCTCCTTTCAACTCATGGACACCGGAAGACTAGAATCGAAAATATTTGGGACCGAGCCTTTTGACGCCTACACGCCAGCGCTCAATTTTGAGTTGCACTTCTTCGGACGCCGGGCGGCGATCTTCGGTTTTTCCGGTGGATATTGGGAAAGCCAAGCGCACTCCAGGCACATGGATACAACAATTTCCGGATGGGATATAAAAATGGATTTCGGCAATCCGATCGCCGAGATGAATGAAAATATTCTGTCTTTTCTCGTCGGCCTGGGTTACGTGAAGGGAAACGTCGAATTTGAAGGCGATTTCGACTCCCTGGATTTATCCGACTCCGACCTACCCGATGGAAATGGAGTCTGGGGCGATCAGAATAAACAGGCCACGTTGACCAAGGAAGGTTTTTTGTACGACTTGGCATTGCGCGGCGATCTCCGTGACGGCTTGGGAAAGGACCGGCGCGTCGGGGGTTTGCTCGTTTATGGATTTTCCATGGGATATCGATCCGCGCTATTTACTACGCCATGGCGCCGATCAAAAAATGAAGTGGAGGGCGTTCAGAATTTCCTGGAGCACATGCTTTACGCCCGCCTCCATCTCGGCTTCGGCTTCGGTGCGCGAATGAGCGATGCAGATGCGGACTAGTCTGAAAAAATAATGCGCGAAAAAGCGCCATACCGTTTTAGGTTTGCATTATTCCAAAGATTTATGATATATTGACCGAGCGTTGTAAAGTGCATCCCCGAACTTATTTTTCGACACTTTTCACGACGCCAGTGTGCCAGTTAATTTTTGCTGCGAGTTGGACGTTTCAATGGGGATCGAAGAATTTCCCCCGTTGAACGGGGCATCTGACACGCGTGTTTTTCACATTTGCCGGAGGTTTGGCGAATGAACGCCCATTTCAGGCCCCTTGTTTTTTCTGTACTGCTTCTATTTTCGTTTTTTCTTCTTTCCTGTTCCGATTCAGGCGTTGGAAAAGACAACGACCCCGAACCCGACTCAGACCAAACGCTGGTCTTCGATCCCGGCTCTGGCGACAATGATTATGAATGGCCCGACGATAACCAACCCGACGACAATGATGACGACGACGATTGGCCGGAAATCATCGACGTTATTGGCGAGTATCTGTCTATTGAGGGTGAGTCCGCGCTGCCCAACCCGGTGACGGGGCACGAAACGCCGCCGGAATTCAACCGAATACAGTTCTTCCGTTTCCGCGAAAAAACCAATGGCCCCGCGCGTCCGGTATCCAAAGTGCTGATCCTGATTTCGGGATTCACCGTGGGAGCCAATTCCCTTATATACACGGCAAAGAGCTTGGTTGAGTTGGCCGATGGCGACCTTGAAGTCTGGGTTCCCGACCATCGCCATCACCTCCTCGAAGACCAGTGGGGTATGGATGTCGCCGAGCATCTCCGTAATCCAAACATCGCGATCAACTACTATTTCCGCAACCGCCCCATCCTTGGCAAAAGTTTCGGCGGTTTCCTCAAAGGTGACGGACCGGCGACTGCGATGATGAGCGAATGGGGCCTAAACATAGAAATGCAGGATATCCGCCGGCTCATCCATCTCATCCCGGAGGAGAATCGAGCCGCCAATGTGTTTTTAGGAGGTCATTCCAGGGGCGTCGCCTTCGCCCAGGCATTCGCCGCCAACGAATTTTCAGACGGCATTCTGGGAAGTGAAGAAATCGCCGGCCTGGTGTTCATTGACGGCGTCACTCGTTACCAACCCTGGAAAACGCAGTCGGGCATCGAAAAAGACCTGAATTATCTCCGGGATGGATCCTCGTCGCGTTTCGTTTCCTTACCACTCCTCGGGCCATCCCTATACGTCTTTGCTGAAATTCTGGGAATGGCCGCTTCGCGGGATTTTGCGATACCCGGCAACACGGAATTGGGGCCTGACGGAATTTTCCCAAACAAAGGTCCTTTCGCCCTGCTGACGCCGATCGCATTTCGAGGCCGCAATATAACAATGACCAACGAGGCTCTCACAGGTTTTCTGGCTGACAACGAGTCAGGCTTGGTGGGAATCGTCCGTGCGGGATTGGGACGACTTGACGGACCGACAAGCCGGGACTTTCTCGGTGTATATCCGACAGATGAAAACCGAATCTACACCTGGGTCGGTTATGACGAAACAGATCCGGCGGAACCCACCGACATTCAGGACCTAATCCCAACCATTTATAAGGGACCTTCAAACGTTGTTGACCGCTATTATTCCACGCGCCTGAATCTCGACCTGCTTATTGCCGATCAAGGAGAAACCGCCGGAACCTGGCGCGAGGAGTATTTCAAAATGTACACCTCGCAAATCGACGCACCGGTTATCGCCATAGTTACCAGAATCATTGCCGGCACGGACCGGAGCGAACAATACAGGGATATGTTGGCCCCTGTACGCGGACAGAACCAGCCTCGCAATGAATTCGGGTATGAAATTATCCGACGACCCGATTGGGAACATGTGGATCCGATCTACGCAAAAGCTGAAAACAATGAGTTTTTTCACCGGCTGATTGAATGGATGGACGAATTTTCAAGCGGTGAAATTTGTACACCTCAAATGCGCTCTTTAGACTATGCCGGCAACGCCGCATTTTCTAGCGAATGATTCCCCGTAACATTCAGCCCGCCAAAAATACGCGCAACTGGCGTGTTGGTTGCGATTGAGATATAAAGCCACAATGCAACCTAATTCCCAGCGGAAGGCAATTTTCCCATGAGCGAACAATCCCATCAGGCGCTGCTCGAAATCATCCATAGGCTTTCATTCAAAACCGGAAACTTCACCCTGACATCCGGCGCCGTCAGCAATTACTATATCGACCTTCGCGTCGCCAGCACGCATCCGGAAGGCGCGGTGTTGATCGCCGATGAGATCCTCGCCTATCTTCAAAAACTTGAGACAAAGCCCACCTTTATCGGAGGCATGGAACTTGGCGCCGTCCCGGTCGTGGCGTCGGTGACAGCCCGAAGCGCGCAGTTCGGTCTCTCCCTACCCTGCTTCATTGTTCGAAAAATGACCAAGAAACACGGCGCGGGAAAAAGAATTGAGGGGCACATCCGCGATGGCGAGCCCGTGATCATTATCGATGATACCGTAACAACTGCCAAGAGCGCATTGGAGACTGTTGATGCTGTTGTCGCGGAATATCCCCGGTGTAAAATTCTGGCCGTGTTGGCGGTTGTTGATCGCCAGGAAGGCGGGCGAGAACGAGTCGAAAAGCGCGGCATCCCCTTTCATTCCCTCATCACGCGCGACGATCTTTTCGAGCAGGACGCGAGGATAAAATAGATTAGGGCACCGGCGATTTCATCACTCGATTTCGAATCCCAATCCGGCGGCGTGAGATTCCAGTATCAATCTCTCATCCGGCGCGGCGACCGCCAGGGCCTTTGCGAGCAGGCGTTTCGCATCTTCTTTGAGACCAAGTTGCGTGAACAGCCCGGAGCCTTCCATGGCGGCCCGCACGCAGATGGACCCATGCTCTGGCCACAGGTCGATGATTTTTTCCATCCTCTTGGCGGCATCCTCTTCCGCCCATAAGAAGCGTAACGCCCGAGCGTACGCGAGATTCGCCTCCGCATAATACGCCGGCTTATCGGTCCGATCTACAATGCCCTTTAGAAGAGCGATCACGTCTTTCATCCTCTCAGCCTGGCGCAAAAGTTCAGCCGTCTGCGCCCTGAGTTCGTCAGCGGGCGCGCCGACTCGATCAAATTCGGCGACAAGCGAACGCGTATCCGCCAGCGAGGCCAGGGCCTCGGCGCATTCCTGTTTCGAAGGAGGAAATTCGTGCTGCATGGCCGCAAAACGAATCAGGTTTTCATCCCCGTCTCGCACGGGTAAAGCAAGATGCCGCAAAGCCTTCCGCAGGATTCCTCCCGACGGATGCGTCCGAATGACAGCGCCAAGCCGATCCATGAGAAGTGCGCGGTCATCCTTTGAAGCGTATTTTATTAGATATTCCTTGATAACAGCCGAAGGGTCCCGATCCGCGTCCAATTGCCAAATAACCTTCGTTACCGCGACGCTGCGCGTCAGTACGTCGCCGACGCCTGGCGCACCGGCTTTTTCCACCAGTTTTTCCATCTCGCCCCGTGTTTCCACGCCAGGTCGCCCGGCGAAAAGGGCATCAAGTTTCAAGCGTGCAAGGTAGCGCCCGGCGGCTACGGATTGCCGAAAATCCCAATACTCATCGACAACTCTCTGGTAAGCCTCAACAGCCTGGTCGATTTGGCCAAGTTCACGATGGGCTTTGGCTAAAATCATCAGGCTTTGCGCTTGCGCCATGCGTTTGGGACCATCGGCTGCCAGTGTACAAAGCCGAACGGTATCCAAAAGAGCTTCTGAATCCTGCGCGATTTCGCAAGCCCGCGAGAGTAGCAGATCCCTTTTGTCCTGATTTTTTGCCCGTCCTCCCGCGTACTCCAGTAAATCAAGCGCCTGCGCCGGTTCCCTTTGTGATAGCAGCTTTTCGGATTCATCTCTGACACGCTGAATTTCCCAATAACGCGGACTGGAAAAATGCGCCGCGAACAAACTGGTCGCAACGCCTAGAACAAACAATATAAGTGAGAAAATGACTTTCCTTTTCACGGCAGAACCTCCGCCATTTCCAGGAACTCAAAAGTCATGTCCGCGAGCTTGAGATTGCCCTCGGGCGTCAAATGAACCACGTCGGAAAACCAGTGGATGGCGCCGGGGTTACGCCGAAACTCCGCATACACATCCACGAATGGAAAATTCCGGCGCTTCGCCAATTCCCCCAGGCCGGAGTGATAATAGTCATCATCGTATTGCGTAGCTTCGGCCATGGCCAAAAAACGAACCTGGGTTTTGGCGCACAGTTCGCTTATCTCGCGAATGTTTCGGACAAACTCGTGACGATTCGCTACGATCACCTCGCCGCTTCTCTCCATATGTCGTCTGGCGCCCACAATGGCGAATTGCAGGGCATTGTACAGAAAAAAAGGCGAAAGAACTTCCTGTGTGCGCATGATGACATTGCTCGATGCTGTGGCTTCACCGCGCATCATGGACCACAACTCGCGCATTGTGTACGGTCCGGCCGAAAGCGCCATATCATTAAAGCCCGCGTACATGAGCACAACATCGGGGTCGTAGGAAAGCAGATATTCGCGAAGCAATATCAATATCTGAAAACTTGAATATCCGGGAAGCCCGGCATTTATCACTTGCGCGTCAATGCCGTTTTCAATAAGTTTCTTTTCCAGCAGAAAAGGCCAGGTCTCGTTGTCTTCAACACCCTTCCCCCAGGTCGAAGAACCGCCCACGCAAAGGATGCGGAAAACGCCGGGCGGCTTCTTTTGCGTTGCCTCCCCCGATCTGAATTTGAATTTTCGGACATCGAAACCACCGACGCCAGGACGAAATCCTTCCGGTACGAAAAACAAAATCTCGTCGGATGCCATCTGTTCACCGAATGAGCGCGGCGCAAGATTCTTCGCATATTTCGTTTGATGCAGCGTCGTTTCCGCTCCGGCCAAGGCCAGGATCGTCACGGCCCACATGACGGGGGCATAGGCGCGTATCTGCTTTTTTCTCAAACTTGTGGTCAGAAGCAAAGCTCCAGTGAAAAGCAGCAGGCCGGACGCGAGGGCGGCGTCGCGCCATGCGAAATCTTCAGGGAGTAAAAGCGAAAACGCCATTGGCGCCGCCGCTAAAGAAGACTCGAAGGCCATGGGCCGAAAGTTGTCGCGACAAAAAATAAATAATGCAGCGTAATAAACAACAAAACAGCAGATCAACAATTTCGGCGACGAAGAAAAGGCAGCCCAGGCAAAAGGGATAGCCGTGAAAAGGAACACGGTGCCTGGAAGATTGCGGGTTCTCTCAAGAAAAGATTCCTTGACTTTGCTGAATCGCAAGGCCAGCGAGAAGCGAGAGAAAAGCCACGCGCCCCACGCGACCACTGCCAGCAAATGCGTGCCCCATTGCCAAATGACCCCAATGAGAAGCCACAAATAAATGGGCCATGCGCGCCAAAAAAAACCCTTTTGAAGTTTCTGTTCATCAGAGCCAAGCAAAGCCCGCCACAGCCAGGGTTCAAAAATGTAGAGCAATGACATCAGGGCAAAAACGAAAAGGGTTTGATCGACTCCGTCCAATCCCCATCGGTATTCGCCGTGGGAAAAACCCGGAAGACCAGTAGCGATAAGAAGACGCCCGGCGACAAGACCCAATAAGAATGTGAAAGAATGTGTAAGCCTTTTTAGCACGGTGTCTTCCGATAATTACTCATTGCCGACCCGACACATGTTTATAGATAGCGCACGCCCGGCATGCAACCAAAAGCACCGTCGCCTTTAGAAAAGGCTTTTTCAATCCGCTTACGGATGCGGCAACTTTTTGAAGCTGTTGATTTCAATTATCGGGGCTGATATGGGAGATGCTGGGCAACAGCTATAAAGACGAACATGAGCAACAGACACGCATCAAAGCATTTCATCAGACCCATCAGCCAGTGTTTCGCTCCCGAACAAGCACCTCGGTTCCCTCCTCATCTTCTTAACGCTGGTGGTCACGAGCGTTCCGACGCTCTGGTTGCCTATGGGCTGCGGCGGCATACGTTGCGGACATCATGTTGCGAGGCGACATGCCCTACAAAAACGCCTGGGATATCTACACGCCAGGGATCTACTACATCCATGCTCTGGCATTAACACTTTTCGGTAAAAGCGGCGAATCCATCCGCATAATGGATTTGCTCATCCAGGGACTGACGGCATTCGCCCTTGCCGGCCTGGAAAGCATGATCGTGGCGATCTACAACAAAAAATAAAGAGAACCGGTCGATATCGGTCAAAGCGACAACTCATGTGCACCTCGCTCAAATTTTAAAGGTCTGGATTTAAAAGAGCTTTTGATTAATATGGCGCATCGTTTTTTGAAAAAGCGATCAACGGGAGCTTCATGGATAAGGAAATAAGGAAAAACATCAGGGAAGTCGGAGGCTTGATGACCCTCGGACTCGAGATGGGCATTTCCGTCACTCTCGGTTATTTCATGGGTTCCTGGATCGACAATTGGTTTGGGACTCAGCCGATTTTTTTAATCCTTTGCATATCTTTTGGCTTCGGAGCGGCGTTCATGGCCGTTTACAGAGCGTATAAAATCGCAAAAGATGTTGATAATCAAGGGGAAATCAACGGAGCGGGGTCCAGTCGATGAATCTTGCGACAAAGGCAAAAATTACTGTTTTGTTTATTGAAAAGCTGGGTCTTCTCATCTATACTGCGCTCGCCGTGGGCTCCCTTTGGTATGTCAGCCTTAGCGTAACTCTGGGTGTCATCGTGGGCGGCGCGTTCGCCCTTTTGAATTTTCGGTTGCTTTGGACCATTGTTGTGCGGGCGTTTCTGGATCCCGAAAACCCGCGGCCACTGACTTTGTTTCTTCTGGTTCCAAAATTTCTCGGGATCACACTCGTTGTTTTTGTCGTCGCCAAGTGCGGCTGGTTCAACATCGTAGGGTTCTTTGTCGGCACCTTGAGCCTTTTTGGAGCCATAGTGCTCGTCGGAGCAGGGGTTAGGCCCAAGGACGACGAACTGGACGAGCAAGAAACGACAGGCGATACGGAGTCCGGCATAAAGTGAAAGTAGTGACGCTTAAAGAGATTTTTAAAATAACTGTTGCGAATGAGGGTGGGGCATGAAAAGAATTTCCATTTCAATCAGTTTTCTGCTGACTGCAGCCTTCGCCACGCCTGCCTATGCCAGCGGCGATCTTCACATGTGGACTTTCCTCATCTACATCAACCGCGCGCTTCAAAATGCGCTTGGAACCCATACGGACCTGACCCACATCATCATGTTCACCATCGTCATTCTATTTCTGGCCGTGTCGGGCGGAATCATCGGAGCCAGCTATCGCAAGAAACTCGAAACCGGCGACATCGATCCCTCCCCCAAGTTTTCCTTTACTAATATTATTGAAGCAGCTGTGGGGATAGTGCTTTCCCTTCTCGACGAAATTGTCGGTCACGGGTCCAAAAAGTATCTCACACTGATAGCTTCGCTTGCGCTGGTCATCTTTTTTTCGAATGTCGGCGGATTGATACCCGGCTCCGGCATGCCAATGACCAACATCAACACTACGCTGGCTCTGGCCCTCGTCGTGTTCATTATGTACAATTACTACGGCATGCGGGCGCACGGAGTCCTCAAGTACCTTGAGCATTTCATGGGACCCATCGAAGGCAACTTGAAATTCGTGATGGCTCCCATAATGATTCCCATCGAAGTCATTAGTCATCTTGCGCGGCCCATGTCTTTGTCGCTTCGTCTTTTCGGAAATATGTTCGGCGATCACATGATTCTGGCGGTTTTCATGGTCGGCATGGGCATTGCGTGGCCATTCATTTTCCCAATGCCCTTTCTCTTCCTGGGACTGCTCGTTTCAATTGTGCAAACACTTGTTTTTATTATGTTGACAATGGTGTATATCTCGCTGGCCACGGCCAGCGACCACTAAATACAAACCGATCTTTGCGTCAATCAAAAACATGGGCGTTATCGATCAAGAGGGAGGTTTTTTAGGTATGAGCAAGAAAATGGTTTTTGTGACAATGTTCCTGGTCTTCACTTTCGGGATGGTTGGCTCGGCCTTCGCCGCTGATAAACTCGATCCAGAAGTCCAAAAATACGTGGCGATCGCCTGCGGATTCGGCATCGCTCTGGCCGTCATGGCCGGCGCTATCGGCCAGGCCCGCGCTGCTGCGGCCGCTCTTGAGGGCATCGCCCGAAACCCGTCCGCTTATCAGAAGATATTCACACCGATGATCCTCAGCTTGGCTCTGATTGAGTCGCTGGTGATTTACGCGCTTCTGATTTCGTTCTTTCTCTTCTCCAAGCTCTAAAATCGAGACAGCAGGTTAAGGGCCCCCAAGCGGCAAAATCGCCGGGGCCCTTGCCATATCCACATTATAAGAGGAACGCGGCGTGCGTCCGAGTGTTTTTGCGTGCGCTGGTTCCCTTGTTTCCCGTTCAAACGAATGCTTGCGTTGGTGTGCCCGGAATAAACTAACGGGGCGTCAATGATTTAAAGCAATCCACCGTGGCGGTGAACACCAACCTGAGTGTGGTTGTTGCTCCGTACCGCCGATGAATTTTCCCCTCTTGTCAGTCGCAAGCCGATTAGGCCAACCCAACACAACGCAACTTCAAACTCGCTTTGAAACCACGCTAGGCGGCTTCTCCACGGAAAAACAGACAAAAGCCGAGGCAATCGCCCTTGCGCGCGCAGTCAGCATTGCCATTCATGCTTGTTTAAATGCGTTGATAAATGATTCGCGGATTAAAAATAAATATTGACGCCGGTAAGAAATTCCAGGGCATTGAGATCTTTTTCCTCAAAAAACTCATCTTTCGGTTCGGCGAAGGTCATTCTGCCTTCCAATCGGTAAGCGAAAAATTCCGTCAGCATGATATCGAATCCGGCAATGCCCATCCCTGTCGGTATCCATTCATCGGCGGAATTTGAAAGTGCTATCTGGCGCTCCCGACCCTTTCGTTCCAGAACGATGTACTTATAACCGGCGCCCGCCCCCAAATAGAAATTGAATGGGTAATTGCGCAAAGGCTCAAGCCTTAGTGTTCCCCATGATTGCATCGCCCGCCAAAAACTCCGACCTCGGCCGTCCAACTCATGAACCTGGCCCTCAAGCCATAATCGCTTGGGACGCCCCGCGCCGTACTGATAAGCCAGATCCCCTGAGATGGAAAATACTTTCAGAAAATAATATTTGGCGTTTGCTTCAAAGTGGTAGAGGTACATAAATTCATCGCGGATATCCGGGTTGTCGGGTATGCTCGGGCCAACGACGAATCCGGCTGACAATCCGCAACGCGCTTCCGTCTTTGCGTGGGAAAGCAACGGGACAGCGATGAATGCCGCCAATAAAATGATGCTTGTCGAAAACCTCACCTGAAACCTCAGAGGGAATAATCCAAAGGCATATTACACAATGGCCGCGTAAGGGCCAAGGGGGAACCAGAGTTCCCACATCCTTTAGTTGAAGCCTTGACTAAGGGGCCACACCCTTTTTAATGAATGACCATGCCTACTGGGAGATACTTATGAAATTCATCATACTGGGCGGCGCTGGTGAAATGGGAAACCGTACCGCAGAAGACCTGGCCGCCGCCGATGGCGTATCAAGAATCACCATTGCAGACCGGAACGAAGCCCTGGCCCGAAAAGTCGCCGACTCCTTAAATGGGATAGGCGCGCCGGTGGACACGAAGATCGTGGATGCCTTTGATCACGCGGCGCTGGTGGAGACGCTGCTCAGCTATGATGTAGCCGTCAGCGCATTGGGTCCCTTTTATATATTTGAACCCAAACTTATTAAGGCTGCCATCGAAGCCGGCGTGAACTATTGCAGCATCTGCGACGAGTGGAAGCCGGCGGAAACGGTCATTGAGCAGTTTGACGAAGAGGCCCGCAAAAAGGACTTGACCATCATCACCGGCCTGGGCGCCAGTCCCGGAATCACCAACATGGGTGCTTTGCACATAGCGCAGGGATTGGATTCCGTCAGCCGGGTGCGTATGGCTCTTTATCTGCCGCTTGATTGCGGGGCGCGAGGAGCGGCTTTGCGTCATGGCCTGTACATCATGACCGGCCAGATGCCTGTCTGGCGAGATGGCCGACGTCAAATGATCCAGGCGTGCAACGAAAAATGCACCATCGATTTTCCACAGTTTGGAAACATCGATTGCTGGAATATGGGACACAGCGAACCGGTTACGATCCCCAGGTATTTCCCTGGCGTGAAGAACGTGGATTTTTATATGGGCTATGGATTCGGCACTGGAGCTATCGCGCAATTGGGACGATGGGGCGGATTTGCAGGAAAACGACGCGCTGAGTTCTGGGCCAGAGCCGTGGAAATTTCTGAGCAAGTTTTCGCCGGTCCAAAGCCTCGGGGCGGAGCGTCGCGGATTGATGTCTGGGGCCAAAAAGATGGCCAGGAAGTTCACTTGCAACGAGGCGGAATTGGCCTGATGCGTGAAACAACCGGGCTGAGTTTGGCTGCGGGCGCATATTTGCTCGGCAAAGGCCAACTGCGCACGCAACAAGGCGGCGTGTATGCCCCGGAAGGCTGCCTGGACGCTGATGCCTTTTTCCAGTACCTGCACGACTGCGGCGTCGATGCATTTAAAGACATCGCCATGACGCAACCTGTTTGTTAAAAATTCCCCGCCTTTTTCACCGGAAAACCGGCTATGTCGCTTGCTTGATCGACAGCGCGATGCGTTTACGCGCAAGGTCCACGCCAATCACTTTCACCTTGATCCTGTTGTCCACCTGAACGACCTCGGAAGGATCGCTGACGTAGCGGTTGGCCATTTGCGAAACGTGTACAAGGCCGTCCTGGTGCACGCCGATGTCCACGAACGCGCCGAAGTTGGTCACGTTGGTCACCACGCCCTGCAGCGTCATGCCCTCGACCAGGTCCTCCATCTTGCTGACATCCGGATCGAACTGAACCTGCTCGAACTGCTCGCGCGGATCGCGACCGGGTTTGGCCAGTTCCGCCATGATGTCCACAAGAGTCGGGCGACCCACCGCGTCGCTGATGTAGCGTCCAACGTCGATTCTCTTGCGAAGCTCTTCGTCGCCTATCAACGAAGGAACGTCCGCGCCGAGGTCCTTGGCCATTTCCTTGACAAGCGCGTAGCGCTCCGGGTGCACAGCCGAAGCATCCAGCGGATTTTTCGCGCCCCGAATCCGCAGGAAACCCGCGGCTTGTTCAAAAGATTTTGGGCCGACTTTGGGCGCCTTTTTCACTTGGGAACGGTTGGCGAAGGGACCGTTTTCGCGCCGGTAGTTTACGATGGATTCTGCCTGCGCGCTCGTCAGGCCCGACACGTAGGAAAGGAGCCTCGCGCTGGCCGTGTTGAGTTCTACGCCCACCTGGTTCACGCAGCTGGCCACCACCTGATCCAGGCTGTTTTTGAGTTCGCCCTGGTCCACGTCATGCTGATACTGCCCCACGCCCACCGATTTCGGATCAATCTTGACCAGTTCCGCCAGCGGATCCTGGAGCCTTCTGCCGATGCTCACCGCGCCGCGCACCGTGATGTCCTGGTCGGGAAACTCCTTGCGCGCAATCTCGCTCGCCGAATAGATGCTGGCTCCCGACTCATTGACAATGATGATCACAGCGCTATTGATCGCCTCGGCAGGCAACTGGCGAAAAAACGCTTCGGTCTCCCGGCTGGCGGTTCCGTTGCCGATGGCCACGGCTTCGATAGGATATTTTTTGCATAGCGAGCGCACGGTTTCCGCTGCCCGCTGCGTTTCGGCGTCGCCGCGCATGGTAAAGATCACCGTGTTTTCCAGCAGATCGCCCTTGTCGTCGATGACCACCGTTTTGCAGCCGGTCCGGATTCCGGGGTCCACGCCAAGCACCCACTTCCCTCCAAGGGGCGAGGCCATGAGCAAACGACGCAGGTTCATCGCAAACACCGAGATGGCCTCGACCTCGGCACGTTTGCGCAGCTCGTTTCGCACCCAGCCTTCGATAGACAGCGACAGGAGCCGGGAATAACCGTCCTCCACGGCCAGGTTCAAATGCTGGCCAAGCGTCCCGCCGTCGCCTCGGATCACGCGCTGTTTGCACAAAGACACGGCGCGGTCCTTATCCACGACGATCCGAAAAGTCAGAAAGCCTTCGGCTTCCCCGCGCCGGATGGCCAGCATCCTGTGGCCGGGAATGGAAGAGGCGGGTTCCGAGCGGTCAAAGTAATCCTTGTATTTGGCACCTTGTTCCTCTTTGTCCTTTTTCACTTTGGAAACAATCGATCCGTTTCTCTGATACAAATCACGCAGTACACTGCGCACTTCGGCCTGTTCCGACACACGTTCGGCGCAGATGTCGCGCGCTCCGGCCCATGCCGCCGCCGCGTCGAGCACCTCCTTTTCGGCATTAACAAATCTCGCCGCCAGCGCGTCAGGGGCATCGCTTATCCGCATCTGACTCCAGATCAGATCGGCCAACGGTTCCAGCCCCCTGGCAATGGCCACAGTGGCTTTCGTTTTTCGCTTGGGCTTATACGGCAGGTAGAGGTCTTCGAGTTCCACCATGTCGCGGGTGCCTTCGATCTTCTCTTTCAGATCGTCTGTCAGCTTTCCCTGCTCATCAATGGTTTTGAGGACGGTTTCCTTGCGCTTGTCCAGATCCTGCAGGTAGCTCAGGCGGTCCTGTATATTTTCTATCTGCACCTCGTCGAGGCTCTCGGTCGCTTCCTTCCGGTATCTTGCGATAAATGGAACCGTGGCCGAGTCGCCCAGCAGCGTCATGACGGCGCAAACCTGCGTTTCTTTAATTTTCAGTTCGGTGGCAATTTCTTTGCTGTAATCGATGTTCAACGGGTCCTCCGCTTTTTTTCCGAATCAAGAAAAATGGATGCTGCCAACTTTGGCGACAAAGTCAAGCTGCCAGGCAGGCCGGGCGGACCGGAAATGCGGCGGGAGAAAGCGCTGAAGTTAAAGACGACGTCCGACGAACTTTTTCTCCGAAATCCCAGGGAGAATTTCAAATTTCATAATAAATGTTTGACAAGGCATTACAATGTAGTACAACGTGGTCCTTCGTCGTAAACGAAGCAGTACGGCGCAATGCGAATCGAAATTCGATGGGAGTGAAAATGACCGTAGCCACGATTGATATCCGAAATGATTTTGCGATGGCCTCGATGTTTTCAGAGGAAACGCGGTCAATCAAACGGGAGATGGTCGGCGCGGCGCACCAGACAAGCGTGCGTGATATAATGATGACCTGGGGCGAGATGGGCGAAGGCGAGCCGCTCGTACTGCTGCACGGGATTCAGGATTCGCATCGGACCTGGCGCAGAGTCGCCCCACTTTTAGCGAAAAATTTTCGTGTGCTGATGCCTGATCTTCCCGGGCACGGCTATTCAGACCGCCCCGACGCTCCGTACACGCTAGCCTGGCATGCGATGATGGTTGCGTCGTGGATGAAAGAAATCGGCGTACCGAAAGCGCACATCTGCGGACATTCATACGGGGCCGGTGTTGCCCAATGGATGGTGCTGGAACACCGCGATGTCATTGATCGTCTGGGACTGGTTTCCGCAGGGGGATTGGGCAGAGGCGTGGCGCCGGCGATGCGTTTTGCGACATTTCCTGTTCTGGGACCTTTGCTGACGCCTTCTGTCATGCGAATCGCGCTGCCTATTGCGGTGCGGTCAGTTCCTGCATTATTCGGCCACATGGAACCGGAAGAACAGGAACGATTCATCATGATGAGCCGTATTCCCGGATCAGATCGAGCGTTTCAAAGAACGGTGGGGGGCGTCATCAATTTCTTCGGGCAATATATGCAAACCGCGCATAGAGCCGATGAAATCGAAGAGATGCCGCCTGTCGCACTGTTTTGGGGCGCAAAGGACCCCATCGTTCCCACGCGACACGGCAGGACGACGGCGGCCCGCGCTCAAGGTGTTTCGCTGACGGAATACAAAGGATGCGGCCATTTTCCGCATCTGGACATGCCTGAGCGATTCAGTCGCGACCTGACGGAATTTTTTAAGGACCCGAATCGCAGCCCCGCCAAAATCGCACCCAAGACGAGGTCAGCGTTTCTCAGCAAGTTCTTTTAGCGCTTGTGATGATTAATCGGCGAGTTTCGTCGATTCGCCCGTGGGCGTGCTTTCCATCAATTCTTCGTCGCCTTCGATGAGTGGATCACCGGATCGCCAGACTTTGCGCTTGGAGACTTGCGCGAATATCAAAAGCGCCACGCCGATAATAAAGAATCCCAGGCTGATAAATTGGCTTGTTGAAAACGTTCCTACGGTTCCGCGCATTTGGTCGCCTCGCACCATCTCAATCGAAAATCGAAAGACGGCGTACATGATGCACATAAGCGCTGTCGATTGACCGTAATACTTTCGTCGGGGGCGAAACCATAGAAGAGCGAAAAAAATTGTCAGCGCGGCGAGCGCTTCATAAAGTTGCGTTGGGTGGAGAAAGGCCTCAGCGCCGTAGAACTTCGTTCCGTGCTGCGTGAGCGGGAAACGCACGGCCCAGGGCAGCGTGGTCGGCGCGCCGTAACAACATCCATTGAGATAGCAACCGAAGCTGCGATGAATGGCCAGACCCAGCCCGAAGTATGGGGCCATGATATCGGGATAGGGCAAATAGCGCTGTCTTTTGACTCCCCATATATAAATCATTGCGGCAACAAAACTGCCGATATATCCGCCGTAAAATACCAGTCCGCCTTCCCAGAACTTTATCAGGCCCAGCGGTTCTTCCGCGTATTTGGACCATTGCGTGATGACGAAGAGCATTCGTCCGCCGATGAGAGTTCCAAGAATCACGCAAATAGACGTGTTCACAATTGTTTTCGAACTCAATCCTTCCAGAGGCGCGCGCCGGTGCAGTAAGACGAGGTTAATGGCAAAAGCCGACGCCATGGCCACGCCGTAAGTGCGGATGGGGTATGCGCCGCGTCCGCCTTTGAAGTAGGCCAGGGCCAGGTCCCACTTGATATGAAAAGCCGGTTCCGTCGTGACAATTTTTGTGAAGTAGGCGACGAAATAAATAACCCATCCCAGCAGAGCGCCGACGACAATGAGCAAAATGCTGCTGAGGATAAGACCTCGCGTGCTTCGAGTGGGTTGCTCGCGCCAGAAAAAAATAATTAGAAATGCCAGGACAAAACCAAAGAGCGCGGCGGCCTGACTATCTTTTAATTCAAGAAATATAGGATGCAATTCATCCGCTCCTAATAGTGTTTAATCCAAAGAATACGCCTGCGAGGCGATCTTGCGAAATGCCATCGCCTTAGCGCCATTACTTCATAAACGAGACAAGAGCTTTGTCAATAGGGCCTGAGGATCAGGCGATTTTGTCGCGATCCGAATTTTCCATGAAAGTAGGCGAATCAAGACAGATGCCTTGGCCTTTGCCCGTTTCGTGTGGTAAAAAACTTAGAGTTGTGCTTAGAGTCAGCCTGAAAGAAATGGTTTTATGCAACAATTCGTCAGGCGCATTTAAAATTTTGGAGATAACTCCCAAAGAATTGTTTCTTTGACTTGAGCGGGGCCAATGGATAAAGAACTTATACTTAGCATCAAAAGGCGCCTTGAAAGTCTGCGCCGCGATCCTCATCGGAAGGTACAGGCGCAGCTGGCGGACGGCTATCGCCACGTGGGGCTGGTCGAGGATGCCATCGAGACCTGCGAACAAGGCCTGAAGGTTCATCCCAGCTATCTATTGTGTCGTGAAGTTCTTGGTAAAATCCTGCTTCGCTTGGGAAGACTCGCAGAGGCGAAGGAACAGTTGGAGCATGTTCAGGAATTCGTCCAGAACGATACGGACCTCAATCGTGCAATGGCCAAGCTCTACATGCAGGCCAACGATCTTGATGCGGCCAGACCGCTTGTGGAATATGTTGTCGATCGGGACCCCTTCGATTTTGAGATCAGGGCGCTTCTTTCCACGCTGGACGGACTGGATGAAATCGACGATGACGAAATAACGGAAGACAACGATGACACGCCCGAGGGCGTCGATATTTTCGACACGAAATCGCGTCGGCTTGTCTTCGATTTGGAGTCCATCGTCACAGGCAAGGACGAAGAGCTTCCTTCCGCTGAGGATGTTATTGCGGCGACCGATCTGATTTTGGATGACATTGAAAATTTTGAAGAAGAAATTGATTCTCAGGCAAATTCCATCATGTCTTATTTTCTGGCGTCCCAAAAACCTACCGAGCTTGGAAAGCGCCCAAGGAAGGCTAGGCGCAAAAGCACTCTCGACATAGGCGATTTCGGACAAACACAGCTCAAAGGCGCCGCGACGACCGCGCAATTGCACATGGAGATCGCTTTAATGGAAGAGGCCATCAACCTCGCTGTGCAAATTCACAATGAGCAAAGCGATCCTATGATCGGAGAATTGGCCGAGCGTCTGAAAGCCGCACTTCATAAAAAGGAAAATGATCTTAACAGTCTGGAAGACGAACAGCTTTTCGGCGGTTTCTGATCATCCATCGATTCCTTTCCCCACTGAGTTTCAGGATTTAACATCATTGAGGCGATCAAGCCTTATATCACCGGCTGCCTGATACACGAAACCGGAAAATGTGAAGGAGAATTCCATTTACATTTCGATGGCAAACA
>Ga0307990_1000938_pt1 | contig 24978 bp, 23 predicted proteins | sample EllFjometagen129_FD_203168 | JGI IMG/M metagenome (GOLD analysis project Ga0307990, IMG submission 203168) | Marine microbial communities from Ellis Fjord, Antarctic Ocean - #129 | ecosystem: Environmental > Aquatic > Marine > Unclassified | place: Southern Ocean | collected 2014-10-08
CACTCTATAATCACGTTATTTTACCAATAAGAGATTGACATTAAGCTGCTTACGTGTCATTAATGGTATTATTTAACAATTTTGAGGAAAGTATTAGGTAGCCTGTCCCCCTAATATTATTCGTAGGACACGCTACCTAATACACTGTTAGCATTAAACATAGACAAAGATGTGTATCAATAGAAAGGTTGCAGCATGAAGAAATGTCAATTCTGTGAAGCCGACATAAGTGATACCGCAAAAAAATGTAAACACTGCGGCGAATGGGTCACAGAAAACACTTCCTATGCGCAAGCTGATACAGGTTCATCTTCTGCTGCATACTCTCCAAGCGGGCAACAGCATACGCGTACATCTCCGGGGCAGCAATTTGACGAAACGACAAGAGCCGTACACGCGAATAAATCTTATATTGGCCATGCGATACTGACATTGATAATGTATTATGTTGGCTTCTATATCGTCGGACTAATATGTAATCTCATATTTATCTCTCACGCCAAAAAGTCGAAAGAAATCTCTGGTATAAGTCCATCAGGCATTGGCTTCCTCTGGTTTCTTTTATGGTTTCATCTAATAATCCCCATCGGATTTATCGTCCTTGTTGTTTTGAGCTTATTAGGGTTTACAGTCTGGAGTGGCTCAGGTAGCGCAGCTCCATTTATATACACACCCTTTTAGGATTATCTGATTCACCAGTACATTAAGTACTCGGAGAAGGTTTCTATCCCTTTGAAATTGCATACACAATAGTATATATGAATCGAGATTTGCTAACATCTGAATCCAAAGAGACGGCCCAAAGGCCGTTCCTGATTCAGCAACGTTAGCTGGGAAAGCAATATGAAGATACAATGCATGGCAAAATAGGGGTCATGTCATGTATCTAGTTATTGCCATGAATTCTAAGCGGGTCATCCGGTTAAGAAACTTTGGAAAAAGCTGTATAACTAAGCAAAAGACCTGACCCCGGTATTCTCTTCAAGGAGAGACAATGATGCAAAGAACGAGGTTCTATTTTCTCTTTTCAGTGATTACGATGGCCAGTTTAGGGGGGGGCGATGTGCACGCGGAAGAGTCAAAGACACCCCAAAATGACAATTCGTATACGGAGCACGTCCAAAACTGTATTGACCTTCTCTTGGCTCACGGGACGGACAAGTATGGCGAAGTGCACACGCCACTCCTGGTCACAATTCTCGATGTTGAGTCGAGAGCCTGCCCCGAAATCCCCGAGAAGTTAGACGAATACTTCCGCGTCACTCGCCGAGACAGACGCAGCCCCGGAGGGTCAAACCTGCTGACCGATCAGCCTACCCTCAAAGCGATGTATGCGATGTCCGACATCACCGGCCATAGCGACTATGCCGACTTTGCAAACCGCTACTCCAACTATGTCATGAAGAACCTGGTTGATGAACAAGGGTTCTTTTGGTGGGGATGGCATCGTCATTACGATGTCTTCAAGGACAGCAGGGAAGGCCATAATCCAAACCGGGCCAAATGGGGAAAAAGTGTCATTCCGCATGAGATTCATGCCATGAACGGCATTGCCTGGGATCGACTCTGGGTGGTGGACAAGGATGCTGTCACTAAGGAGGTTGAAGCCATCTGGAGTTGGCATGTCATCAACAAGAAGTCAGGGGAAATAAACCGTCATGGTGACGGAAACAGGGGCTGTGACTTCACCATGTCCGGCGGGGCGTTCATCGAGGCTTTTGCGTTTATGTATTCTAAAACGAAGGACCCGCCGTGGCTCGACCGGGCAAGATTGGTGGCAGACTACTATTGGAAATGGAAGAACCCCAAAACCAATCTTCTGCCGGAACGACCGAACGCCGGGAAGAATCGATTCGATGGCGGCAGCTTCGTCACTTCCATCACCGGCCTGCATTGTCACTCTCTTCTGAAAGCCTACGAGATGACGAAACAGAAAAGTTTCCGTGACTACGCGGTTGCCTATTTGAAGGCTTATGCAAAGCTCGGGTTTGACGAGAAGTCAGGGAAGTTCTGGGGTGCGCTCCAAATGGATGGCACACCTATCCGGGGACCCCGCGTCTACACAAAAAACATTGATTCTGCAGGTGGGTACGCAGCGGCCCAGCCGAGGGGACATCTGGATTTGTGGGAACCGTATGTTGCCGGATACCAGTACGCCATCTATACAGCCCAGGCGTATGCTTATGCCTATCAACTGACGGATGATCCCGATATGCTCACAGCAGCCAAGCGATTTGCAGCGTGGATCAGCAAGACTCCGCCGGGGTCGATTGAGACGGATGGCACGTGGTATAAGGACTACTCCGAAGGACCGGGGCGAAAGGGAACCTATGCGGGAAAATACGGCCGAACGATATCATTCCTCCTGCACCTCCATATTCTTACCGGAGAGCGCCAGTATTTGGATGAGGCCCGCAAGTTCGCCGATGAGGCCATAGAGAAACTCCACCACAAGGGGCTTTTTCGCGGACACCCTGCGAAACCATACTATGAGGCGGTGGACGGCGTGGGCTACCTGCTTTATGCTCTGCTCGAACTTGACCAAGTGCTGAAGGAACCGGCCAAGGCTGTTTCAGATAAGAAGATCCTGTTAGGAGCCCAGAAGCTCGCGATGCCATTGGACAACTGGTGATGGTTTAAAAAAATCCGTGTAACCCGTGAAATCCGTGTCAAAAAAAACAGCCTTCAGCCTTCAGCACTCAGCCATCAGCTATTTGGAAGGCTTCGCGTACTGGTTTAATAGACCTCTCAATTCTTCGAGGTGACGGGGTCGGTTTGTGTGGTGGTTTTGATAATCGAACCTATTTTTAGCAATGCTACGCTTCGGACCTGAACATGGATGGGGCATTCGATATTGCAAAGCCTTTTTCAGGTTTCAGGTTTCAGCTTTCAGCCCTTAGTTTTACCTCTTGCCGCTTACCTTCCTACCTTCTCACCTTCCCCCTTCCCACCTTCATACCTCTGATTGTCCGGCCCCCTGGATTATAGCATTTGTTATTGATGCATGGACATATTGTCTGTTATGATAGGTCAACATGTTTTCAATAGACCAGGAGATACCCGCCATGCCAGTTGATTCGTCTCAGATTGATCGTCGTCAAGTTATGAAGGGCGTGCTGATGTTCGGCGGCAGTGTGTTGTGGCCGAACAGGGGACTTAAGAGAAGAATATGACATGAAGAAGAACACCCTCAAAGACACACATCTCACGAGACGCGATTTTATAAAATCAGCGGCTACGATCACAGCTTCGGCATCCATACCAGCCTCGATAAGCCAAGCCAATGACCCAATACTCAAGAATCCTGTCTTGAGTGGTTTAGCCAGAAAAAGAAATGATATTACGTTCTGCCTGACTGCTGACACACATTATAATGCGAAATGGCAAGGGATCGATAACGAAGCAGGAAACAAGAGAGTTATCGACAGAATCAACAATATGATCTGGATAAATTTGATGAGCCTGCATTCTATACCTTGGTAAAAGACTTGAACATTATTGCCCTGTTTCACGGTCACCAGCATAACACCCGACACTATCAATGGAGAGGCTTTACGGCCTGTAGTATCAATTCAAGTCAGAGGGTGCATGAAAATGCTGACTGGGGCAATGGATTGTTCGAAGGGATCGGCGTGGTAAGAATCACAGAAAACAAACTTTTTGTCGCGGAGTATGACCATCGTCAACAATGGACCGGGCTTTTCCAGAAAGAGATCAACAGGAGACAGGGCTGAGGGATGAAACTTGAAACCTGAGGTGCTATTGCCTCAGTGTGAGCCTTTTTCAGGTTTCACCTTTCATCTCTCATCCCTTAGTCTTACCTCTTTCCATCCTACCGTCCTACCTCTCACCAGCGGGCAAACTCCCGCATAATAGGCATTGCTTTTCAGGGAAAAGCAATGCCGTGTCCTCTGGCATAATTATCTATTTTAGTTCTCAATAGGAGCCCACTCTTAATCAGTTGGTTTGAGTTTGATTTCTAAGTAGTCTTTTATGCCCTTTTCCATGGCCATTAATTCGTACTTGTCGGGCGTTGAGCTGTTTTTCTCTTCTCTGAACAGTTTAAAGTCTCATTATCAAAGACTATTCCCCTTAAAAAGGCAAAATCCGTCAAGAAAAAAACAAAGAAAGGGAAAAAACAGGGAAATCCTGTTGCATCGTCCCTGAGTTAACCCTCTATAAGGTGAAGACGCGTTTTTCTGTTATTGTGAGATATTTAATGAAATCAGATGAGCAATTGGTCGCAATTGTTATGCAGGGTAACAGGCAGGCTTTTGCTACGCTCTTTCAACGACATGAACGGTCCGTTTTGGCCGTGGCCCTGGCTGTGGTAGGCGACTACCATCTGGCTCAGGATGTGGTTCAGGAGGCCTTTGGTACGGCCTATGTAAAGCTGGGTTCTTTGAGGTCACCAGGGTCATTTGGCCCCTGGGTCAGAAAAATTGCCCGGCACACAGCCGTGAGTGTCGTTCGAGAGCAGAGACCATCACTGGTCTGCCAGACGATGGAAGCCTGTGTTGATCGGCCTGAGGATAGTGCCCCGGATGAAGCACAGCAGGCACTGCTAAAGGCAGTATTGCGACTGCCACAGCACGAGCAGGTCGTATTGACCCTGTATTATTTCGAGGGACATCCTGTGCAGGTCATCAGTGACTTGACAGGGCGTCCGACCGGGACTGTGACCATGCAACTCTCACGAGCCCGCGCACGTTTGCGTGGATGGCTAAAGGAGACAAACCATGACTAAATCAGATAATAAACTTGATAAGAGATTGGAAGACCTGGGCTGTTGGCTTCAGTCCAAACCGAGTTATAGTGCAAGTGAAGAGGCAGAGCAGCAATTGAACTCTCTGGAGATTCAAAGCAAGGTCCCTCATAGACTTGTGTGGAAACGACCAGGATGGAGCATGGCGGCTTGCCTGTTGGTTGGGATGAGCCTGTGGTTCTTATTGACGGGGCCTGAGTCTCTGACCTATGCTGAGGTCCAGAGCTCACTGGATGACAGACCCTGGGTTCTGATCCGTTATGACAGCGGTACGCAGGAATGGGTCAATCTGTCAAAGCGACAGAGCTTTTATACGTATCAGGATACCAATAAATTCTACGTGGGCATGCGAGACCATAGTCAAGGTCTCCAGCGTGAATACCATAGCAATTGGGGCCAACAGATCCACGAGGAATCTTTTACACCCATTACCTATCCTCAAACGCCCTGGGAATATGCAGTAGGTGGTTGGAACAGTTACGGACCCAGCCGGGTGGAGCATTCAACGGTAAAAAGAAGTTCGGACGTGATTGACGATCGCAAGATGTTTCGTTTTGACACCTATAACCTGGGTCCTCTGGATCTGCGGGTCTTGGCACGAACCGTATGGGCCGATCCCGAGACGCGTCTGCCAGTCAGAATTTGTAAGTACGCAGATCCAGAACGAGACAAGGAGCCGGATATTGGCAACTTCTCTTTTCCCGAGACAGGCCCCAATACGATCTATGATCTCAATGCTCCGCAGGGTTTGCCCTATGTTACCAATCGGGGTATCAACGAACCTGCGGCTAAGGAATTGATCGATACGGCCAAGCAAAAAGAGCAGGCATCTCCGCAGAAGATGAGGATTGTGAAAAGAAACAGCCTGTGGCTGACGATCTTTTATCGGTGGGACAACAGGGTTCGTAGCGAGTTGTATGGTCATGTCAACGAGAGCCGTAATGATTTCATTGATCTGGAGATCCCTGAGAATGTACCAGATATTAGGAAGTGGGCCCGGCAGACTCTTTCTTTGCTGAAAGTAGAAGTCTTTGATGGCAAATTTGACTATGCCTACCATACTGCGGATCAACAATTAACCCACAGAAAAGGTGAACGGCCCGCATTGCGAATACATCAGCGTAGCTCGGATTGGATTCATGTGCTGATACCTTGGCGAGATCAATGGCCTTATGTAAACCATGTTGGCCCCATGCGTGTGATCCATGATGAACCGAATCTTCCGGACGGATGTGTCTTACTGCAGTATGAGGGAGCGAGCCATCGTTGGGATTGGACTGTGGACACCCTACGAGATAACATTTGTGTTAAGTCGCAGCAGTATCGCAGAACAGAGCCATCAGATTCCTGGGTTCTGCAGGGGGGCACTGAAGGGATACAGAGGAGTGACTTAGTGCAACTGTCAACCGGACAGTGGTACGCTCAAACAACAAAGTCAGGATATAGCACCAGCATGACCACGCGAAAGGTTGACCTAATGACCCAAGCGGATATGGCAGCGCTGGCCGAGGGTGACATCCAGGATTTCTTCAACGGTGAAATGCTGATCAAGCAGGCCCGCAAGGAGAATGCTGACATTACCTTTTGGGCCAGATGATGAGCAGGTTATCCAATGACTTCTTTGCCGCCCATGTACTGTCTTAAGACCTCTGGGATGGTGATGGTGCCGTCTGCGTTTTGCCAGAGTTCCATGAGGGGGATGAGTACTCTGGGGGATGCGATGACTGTGTTGTTGAGCGTGTGACAGTAGAGATTCTTTTTGGTTTCCCCGTCCTTGTAACGCAGGCCCATGCGGCGGGCCTGGAATTCGTAGAACTTGCTGGCACTGTGTGTTTCGCAGTAGTTCTTGCGTGAGGGCATCCAGGTTTCAATGTCATACTTTTTGGCCTGGCCGCGTCCCAGGTCGCCAGTGCAGACATTGACCACACGATAGGGCAGGCCAAGGCCTTGAAGGACGGCTTCGGAATTGGCCAGAATTTCGTCATGGAAGGCGGCGCTTGCTTCGGCACTGTTTTTACAGATGATCACCTGCTCGACCTTGTCGAACTGGTGGATCCTGTACAGGCCGTGTGTGTCTTTTCCTGCTGATCCGGCTTCCCGTCTGAAGCAGCTGGACATGCCCACAAACTTCAAGGGCAATTGGTCCGGGCTCAGAATCTCGCCACTGTGATAGGCTGTGAGGGGTACCTCGGCAGTGCCCACGAGATTGAGGCCGTCCTTTTCCATACGGTAGGTTTGTTCTTCGGCGCCGGGATAATAGCCAGTACCCTGCATGGCTTCGTCTTTCATGAGCAGAGGGACACTCATCGGGCAAAAGCCACGCTCGACCATGAGGTCCATGGCAAAACGCAGGACTGCCCAATGCAGCAGGGCACCGTCGCCCTTGAGAAAGTAATTGCGTGCACCGGCCAGCTTGACGCCGCGTTCAATATCGAGAATGCCGAGATCCAGGCCGAGTTGCACGTGATCTTTGGGGGTGAAGTCAAATTCACGGATGGTGCCGTGGGTTCGCAGTTGGACGTTTTCTGTGTCGTCTTTACCCAGGGGGACGTCCTCATCGGCCGGTTGAGCGACCTGTAGCATAAGGGCGTCAAATTCAGGGGTCAGGGCCTTGATCTTCTCGTTCCATTGGGCGTCGCTTTTCTTGAACTCGCCCAGTTGGGCCAGGGCCGCTTGTTTTTCGTCAGTGGCCAGTTTGGGAATGGATTTTCCCAGGCGATTTTTTTCGGTGGCTATGTCCTGAAGGGCCTTTTTAGCTTCAGCAAGTTCCTGGTCCACTGCCAGAAGTGTCTTTATGTCTGCGGCAATGTGTTTATCAATGGCTGCCTTAGCAAAACGAGCTGAATCTTCACGAATTTCACGAATGTCAATCATACCAGATCAATCCTAACCAAGTGCCAACAACGAACAGCCAATAACGAATCACCAATAACGAGCACACAAAATACCCGATTTTGAGACCATATACAAGCCTGCAGCCCTCGATTTGCGGGGCAATCGCATCTAAAACGTGATGAAATTTATCCGAAGATCAAACTGCTTTTTCTCTGGTTTAAAGTGCGTCGTATTTCTACTGAACACCCAATATCCAACACGGAACATCCAATGTCCAAGGAAGGAGGTCGCTTCGCTCCGTTTTTTTTCATTCATCTGATGGATATTCCTTGTTGAGTATTGGATATTTACTCTTTTGGCCTGATTTACGGATCGTCTGGCCTGGACCTCAACCTGCAGGTCCACGTGACCGTGTTTTGCACCAAGTCGGATAATTTAGATGGGATTGCCCTGCCTCGATTTGTTTGTTTTGGCGTATGGGTGAGTGGCAAACTCCATTATTTCCTTGGTTTAGGAAAGTCTGAAATACGCAGGAGCTTGGCAATCTTTCTGGGGATTTCTGTGTTGTCAAGTGTTCCCATGAAGTTCTCTGCGCCGGGTCCGTAGGCATACAGGGGCACAGGGATGCCTGAGTGGCTCTTGGTGGACCATTTAGGTGCAAGCTGCGTTTTGCTTCTTTTGACCAGGGTCAGGCCACCTGTTTCATGGTCTGCCGTGACAATCACCAGGGTGTGTTTGTCCTTCACGGCAAAGTCCATGGCCGATTTTACGGCCTGGTCAAACAGCAGCGTTTGACGAATGCACCCTTTAGCGTCATTGCTGTGACATCGCCAGTCGATCTGGCTGCCCTCGACCATGAGGAAGAACCCTTTGTAGAGAGGTCGCGTGAGGATATAACCGGATGGCTTGTTGAGCAGCCCTATGGCGGCAGACGTCATCTCGTCCAGCATGGGTTCTGAGGCCTGGGTGGTCATGGCATCCAGTTGAAACAGTCCGAGTACATGGCTTTCCTTGAGACCATAGATTTCTGACCGGTCCTTAATCACTTTGTAGCCCAGTTTCATGGCATCGGTAATCAGGTTTTTGTTGTCCTTGCGTTTGCTGCCCGTTTCGGACTTATGTAAGAAGAAATGACGACCGCCTCCCAATAGAACATTGATTTGTTGTTCAATGAGATGTTCGGCGATCGTGACTTCATTGTTCCTGGACTTCACGTGACTTGCAAAAGAGGCTGGCGTGGCATGGGTAATGGCAGAGGTGGCCACCAGACCTGTGAGCATGCCATCTTTCTGAGCGGCCTCTAAAATACTGGTGTATTGGGTGCCGTCAGGGGTCATGCCAATCATGCCATTATTCGTCTTTACACCGCAGGCCATGGCTGTGCCAGAGGCGGCTGAATCTGTGACAACATTGTCCGCTGAATGGGTGCGCACACGCCCTGTGACAGGCAGGGTTTCCATGTGCAATTTGCCCGCAAGTCCCACTGAGCTGGTTCGGGCCAGAGTCACCTGTGCCGGGCCCATGCCATCGCCTATTAAAAGAATTACGTTTCGTACGGATTCATGCTTGTTCAAGGCGTAGGAGACGTCTTGTTTGGGGCCTTCATAAAAAGAGATGTCCGAATCGTGATCGATTGAGGGATAGTTGAAGTTGACTTCTTCAGCATGGACAATGAAAAAAAGGGCAAAAATAATGAGCAAAAGGGTGCAGGCATGCTGCATGAATTTGGATTGTCTCATGAACTGGAGCCTCCAGGTTACGGGCGTATTCTCTAGTTGAATCAGTCAAATCATTCTATAAATCCGTGGATAAAAATGCAATGATTTATTGTCGTTCATGTCAGATCATACGTTTGCCAGGCGGCTTTGGTTTGACAGAGTTTGGCATGACTCCTATAATTCTATATGGCTTTTTTGCATTTTGAAAGGGATTGCATGGATTATCAAGATCATGGCTTTGATTCAACAGACGCTTCAAGCCCCCCAATACCTCAAGGGATGTCGCAGCGTCCGCCTTCTGGCCATCAGGTGAGACCACGACACAATGGGTGGCGAGGGTTTTGGTGGTTTTTGTTCTTATCTTCCATGGTAGGCAATGTGATCTTCTTTGTGGCCATCACTGGGTTGGGGGCCATGGTGCTGGGTGTACCGGATGGTCCGTTTGACGAGAGGGTGATCCAGGGCAAGGGATTCAAGGACAAGCTGGTGATTATTTCCATCGAGGGCGTGATTAACGACGTGCAGTCTGAAAAGCTGCAACAGCAGGTGACCATGGCTCAGCAGGACAAGGCTGTGGCTGGCGTGATTGTGAAGATCAATTCGCCGGGCGGTACGATCTCAGCGAGTGACCAGATCTTTGCCAAAATCAAGGCCTATCGTACTGCCAATCAGCGAAAGCCCGTGGTGGCCTTTATGCAGGGCATGGCTGCATCGGGTGGCTACTATGCGGCAGCGGCCTGTGAAGAGATCATGGCAGAGCCCACTGTTATTACGGGCTCTATTGGTGTGATCTTTTCAAATCTTGTGGTCCAGGACCTGCTTGAAAATAAGTTGGGTATCTTGCCTGTGGTGGTCAAATCGGGGCCGAAAAAAGATTGGCCCAGTTCGTATCGAGCCCCTTCAGAAGAAGAACTATTGTACATTGATGAGCGTTTGATTACACCGGCTTACGAGCGTTTTCTGGACATCGTGGCAGAGGGGCGTGAAGGCATTTTGGACAGGGAACAAATACGCCTTTTGGCGGATGGTGGTATCTACTCGGCTCAGGCGGCCAAGGACAACAAACTTGTGGACCACATTGGCTATCTTGAAGACGCGATCGAGCTAGTGCGAAACAAAGCGGGCTTGGGCAATGTGAAGGTTGTGGAGTATGAAGAAGTATTTAGTCTGGCCGGCCTGCTGAGTGTCAAATCCAAGGTTGGGCAAATCAGGCTGGATCGTAGTCTGATTCATGAACTGACCACCCCTGAGCTGCTTTACATGTGGAAGGGATATTAAAACGGTTTTAAGTTTTTAATTCTAAGTTTTAAGTTTTCCGTTTTCCGTAGGCAGTATACACGGTGAAGAATGCGGTTTTCTAAAAAACTGAAAACCAGAAACTGTACAGTACAGGGCTTTTTGCAGCAGTCCTGTACTAAAACACATATCACATTCTGACTGGAGATCATGATGACAAAACAAAACTATCTGTCTCGTCGAGCCTTGCTAAAGGGATTAGGATTGGGCGCCATTGGAACGGCCGCCGGATTTTCTGGTGCTTGTGGTGCGGCTATGAAGAGCACGATCCTGGGGCAGGCCACGGGCGTGCCGTTTCGTCGCAGAGACAAGGGTATGCTCTGGACACCTTTGACTGACACCAGTAATGTGGCCCTGATCAAGGGAAACGATCGTCGAGATATTACCCTCGCGGCACTCAAGCAGATTGAAGACGAGGTGATTACCTCACTGCAGGGTAAAAAGCGTCTTTTGATCAAGCCCAATTTTGTCACGACAAATCGGCCACTCTGTGCTACGCATGTAGAGGTCGTTCGTGCCATTCTTGACTTTCTCAAGCCACACTATAAGGGTGACATCATCATTGGTGAGTCCACAGCGTCGCGTGCAGGCACCTTTGATGGCTATAAGAATTATGGGTATTTGCCACTTGAGCGTGAGTATGGTGTCAAGCTGATTGATCTGAATAAGCAACCGTATCATTGGGGCTATGCTTTTGGCCGGGGTAATCGGCCTTTGGGGCTGCGATTGATCAATACCTTCTTTGACCCTGACCTGTATATCATTTCTGCAGCCAAGCTCAAAACACATGACCGCGTTGTCACCACGTTGTCCCTGAAGAACGTACTTATGGCCACACCGTTGAATGACTACAAAAAGAACGACAAGGGGATTATGCACACACAGAACAAGTTCAAAAAAGACAGTGTGCTTAACTATAATATGTTCCACCTGGCTCAACAGGTCTGGCCTGATCTTGCCGTGATTGATGGCTTTGAGGGGATGCAGGGCGAAGGGCCTGTGGGCGGTGATCCCTATGACTCACGCATCACTGTGGCAAGTACCGATGCACTGGCTGCTGACAAGGTTGCGACCAAGGTCATGGGATTTGACCCGGACCAGATCATGTACATGCAGACCATGACCCAGGCCGGCATGGGCCAGGGCGATCTGGACAAGGTCAATATTCTTGGCAACAGCATTGAAGAATGCCAGTGCAAATTCCGCATTTCTAAATTACTGACTGAATACTTCAGCTAAAGAAATCTGCTCCAATGGCCGGATTTACAGGTATCCCTGCAAAACTTTCAGGCAGGAAGCATTGAGCTTGATGGCACGGTCCGAAGATGCTGCCTCTGTATAACATCGGAACTCCGGCGCATTGCCAGAGGGTCTCAAATGAACGATTTCACTATTGTCAAAGGTCATTCGCACACCATCTGTATAGTCAATCAGTAGGCAGTTTCCACAATATTTGCCAAATAGCTTAGTGGCTTGAAGTGTATCCTGCGTTTGATCACCTGTTTTGAATATGGCGAGAAGCGCATGGCTTTTTGCCTGCGGGAAATCTTTCAAACGGTCACTGGCTGTGAATCGTTGAGGCAGGTCATCGATCAAGGCGGAGATGGGTTTGCCTTCCTGGATGGATAGAAGGAGAATGCTAAGATGGAGTATTATGGCATCACGAGTGGGAAGGGCCGCGAGTGTTTTGCCAAAGAGTGATATCGCAGAATTGGTGAGAAATCCAGCATTGGCTTCGTAACCCACCACAGTTTTTGCGCCGGCTTCACTGGCCTCTATCATGGAGGCAATGACAAAGGGAGACCCAATGCACGTGCGTCGTACCTCCTTGAAAAGATTTGCCTTTTCAACGGCTGTATTGCAGCTGACGGGTGTGCTAACCGAATCAGCGCCGAGATACTTGGCGCAGAGGATACCTGCCACGTCGCCCCGTAAAAACTGTCCGGATTCGTCTGCGATGAGGGGGCGGTCACTGTCACCGTCTGTGGATATAAGGGCATTCAAGGTGTATCGCTCGGTCCACTGGGCTGCCAAGGCGACATCTTCGGGGCGAATGGCCTCCGTATCCACCGGGACGAATATGTCGGACCGTCCCAGGGCGATTGTTTCGGCGCCGAGTCCTTGGTAGACCTGCATAAGAATGTCCCGTCCTACTGCGGAGTGTTGGTACACACCAATACGTTGGCCTGCGAGACAGTCACTGGGGAATGTGTCCAGATATCGTGACAAGTACAGGGTTCGTGCTGTTTCCGATACCGGCCAGGGTGTATCAACTGCTTCTGCGAACTGGCCAGTGTCATTACATAGAGACTCACTGACGTAGACGCATTCCTTGCGAATGGCGGTTTCATCTGCCTTGAGTATTTCACCGGAACAGGTATTAAACTTGATGCCATTGCGATCTGCTGGAATATGGCTCCCTGTCACCATGATGGCTGGGATGCGATTAACAATGCCGTAGTGAGCGATTGTTGGTGAAGGGACCTTTCCGCAGTTGATGGGTGTGTACCCCATATCGTTTGCGGCTCGTCGCACAGCCTGCATAATTCGGTCGGTACTTGGACGCAAGTCGCCGGCAATGGCCACATCGGTGTGCCCTCGTTTGAGGTCACCTTGAGACTCAAGATATTGCAAAAAACCGCACGTATACACATAACAGACAAAATCTGTCATCTCAGTGGCTAATCCACGCGCACCGCTCGTGCCAAATTTGACCCCACTGCGATCCATGAGGTTCTGTATATTAATCTTCATGGTTATATTTTTACTCCAATACTGGATAAGTTTACGAGTTTCATCAATTCATATCCTTACATGTCCTTTGAAAGAGGCCCAGTTTAAAGCGATAGTCAGTCAGCGTCAAGCTGGGTTCTCCACACGCTCTCAAGGGCTAGCGACGGTGGCGAAATGAATCCGGAGACACGCCATAGGTTTTTTTGAATGCACGTGAAAAATGAAAAGGACTGCTAAATCCCAATTCAAAGGCAATTTGCTTGATGGTCGTATCGGGTGTTTGCAGTTGGATGGCCGCAATATTAAGCTTGAGACGATTCAAGTATTTGTAGGGGCTGAGGTCACCGAACCGCTTAAACAAACGGCACAAATAGGCTTCATCAATATTGCAGGCTTCGGCCATCTGGCTGAGCGTTTGCAGGGCAAGGCAGTTTTCCCGAATATACTCACAACAGGTTTGATACGTGGCAAACGCAGTACTTCGGGCAAAATCATGAGATACGGCAGTTTCTGCAACTTTTAGCACCAAGTATTCAAGAATTGTGGCACAGATCACATCACTGTAGCGTGTTACATTTTGTCCGTTTAGAATCAATTCTTCAAAGATTTTCAGGATTTGGGTGGGAGAACTGGCATGGACGAGTTGCCCCGGATTCGGGGCATATTCCGTTAAGAGCGGCAGGGCACGAGATCCGTTGAAATCCACAAAGTATTTTACGAGGCGGTCCTTGGGGTCTGTGGTAATCACATGAGGGATATTGGGGCCATAGGCAAAGACGGTTCCTGCGATCAAGGGGTATTTGTGGTCCTGCAATACGAGCTCTCCTTTGCCCCGGGCCACATACTCAATGGAATAAAATGGGAAATCACTGCGATCAATGCGAAAATCAGGTTCACAATGTTCTTTGCCGCCGCATACCACCGTGATTCCTTGACGTCCACGCGCATGCATATCGAAGTAGAACCGCTCGGCTTTCAACACCTGAGTGGAATAGAATGAGGGTACTTCACCGATATCCTGAATCTTTTCTATCATACCACTAAAAAGTCAATAATAGTTGCATTGTGGGCAAAAAAAGACATAACAGCTTACCATCTGTATTCTTTATAATATCATCATGGCAATAAAAGTCAATATTAGAATGGAGACCACGGTGGTCGACATGAACTCGAAGCAATATTCCTGAACAATGGTGAGATGACAAAATGGCTAACAAAGAGAATGCAAAAGCTGCGTCAGTGTTAAATAAAGACGATTTAATTGTAATCGGTGGAGCTGGTGGTTTCATTGCCGGTGCCTTGGCCCGATATTTTCATGACCAGGGCTTCACGCGTATCCGGGGAATCGATAAAAAGCCGCTGCCCGAGTGGTATCAAGTTGTACCTGGTGTTGAGTCTCTGTGTCTGGATCTCAGTGACCCGATGAACTGCCGCAAGGCCTGCGAGGGTGCGACTGAGGTGTATAATCTGGCTGCCGACATGGGTGGCATGGGTTTTATCGAGCGTTTTCGTATTGAGTGTCTTCGGAGCATTCTGATCAACACGCATATGATTGAAGAGGCCTACCGGGCTGGTGCACAGCGGTACTTCTACTCTTCTTCTGCTTGTGCCTACAACACGAATCTTCAAAAGGATCCGAACGTGCGGGCACTCAAGGAATCCGATGCGTATCCTGCCATGGCGGAACGCGGTTATGGGTGGGAAAAACTGGTCTCCGAAATGTTCTGTCAGGAATACTGGGCTGAACGGGGTATGAAGACCGCTATCGCAAGATTCCACAACGTGTACGGTCCCAATGGTACATGGGACGGTGGTCGCGAAAAAGCCCCTGCAGCACTCTGCCGCAAGGTGATTGAAGCCAAGGATTCCGGTAAGCTTGCCATTGATGTCTGGGGTGATGGAAGCCAAACTCGCAGCTTTATGTATATTGACGATTGTGTTAATGGTATTGATATGATCACGCATTGCGAGGACTTGATTGCCACGCCTATCAATCTGGGCTCTGATTATCTGATCTCCGTTAGCGATTTGGTTTCAATGGCTGAGAAGATGGGAGGCGTGACGCTGGAACGGACCCATGATCTGACTGCGCCAACAGGGGTGGCCGGTCGTAATAGTGACAATACTTTCATCCAGGAAGTCCTTGGTTGGGTGCCCAGTCTGCCGCTAGAAGAGGGCATGAAGCTAACCTATGACTGGATCGAGCAACAGTACAACGATCGCAAAGCTGGAAAACGTACTGTGAGCTGATCCGCCTTTAGACGACAATTATAAGCATCCATGGCCTTGCTGGCTTAAAAACCGGCAAGGCCTTGGTGACGATAGGAGCAGTATGGCACCGCAAGAATCCTTGAAAATAACTGATGTCGTGGGGCGTATCCCATATCGCCTGGCTCTGGCTGGCGGTTGGATTGATCAACCCTATGTGTCCAAATACAATCTTTCACCGCCTGGTTCAATGGTCACGGTCCAGGTTGAACCGCAGTTTCGGTTTCTGGATCGGTCAGGTATTTGCGGCAGTACACGGCGGATTGCCATGGAAATATGGCACGGGGAGATCCCGGCTGACCAGGATAAAATGGCGATGGTTCGGGCACTCTACAAAGCTGAGAATGAGGGACTCGAAGAGCCCTCCGGCTCTCAGGACATGATTGGTCTCGTGTACCCCGGCGTGAACCGTCTTGACTATGATATCAACCATGAAGGTGGATATTTTCCTGTGCACGTGGAATCAAATAACAGTCCGGATGTGGCGGCCTGGTTTGGCTCAGTCGTATATTTGGTCCCGGTGATGACGCGACCTGATGGATACAATCCCCTGGGACGACAAGACTTTGATCCTGAATGGGTGGCACGGCTCGGAAAGACGGGTCAGGATTGCTTCAGGGCGATCGTGAAAAAGGATCTTGCGGGCCTGGGCGCATCCTTTAATGAATGTATGCTATGTTGGCAGACCATTCTGCCGGATGTGGTCGAGCATCCCACTATAACCATGGATTTGATGACACTGCTTGAATTCTATCAAGATAACTATGCCGGGGCCATGTTCTCCGGATGCGGGGGCGGGTACTTCTATGTGGCCTCTGAGTCACCGGTGCCTGGCGGTTTCCAGGTGAAAGTGAGGACCGAATAGTCATGAGTAACCCCGCTGATACGACAGTGATTCTCTGTGGTAGCTTTGATCACATGCGTGCGCCTTATATACGCCTATTGGATGAGGCCCGTGGGTTTGGTGCCGTGCACGTCTATCTGTGGGATGACATGACAGTCGAGGCTTTAACAGGCAAGCCGCCCAAATTTCCGCTGAAAGAACGTCTCTACTACGTCCAGGCGATTAGCTATGTCACCGAGGTCACCCTTGTAGAGGCACTCGATAACGCAGATCACTTGCCCGCTTCTGCGGAGGTGAAAGGCCAGACATGGGTTGTCCCGCAAAATGAGGACACTGCTGCCAAGCAGGCCTATGCCCAGGCCCATGGCGTGACCTATCAGACTGTGACCACTGACAGACTGGCAACCTATCCGGCATGGGATCGCAGCACGATATCGGTGGAGTCTTCCGATCGTCCTAAGGTACTTGTCACTGGCTGCTACGACTGGTTTCACACGGGTCATGTACGATTCTTTGAGGAAGTGTCCGAGCTTGGCGACCTGTATGTGGTGGTCGGTCATGACGCCAATATTGAAAAGCTCAAGGGCGAGGGCCATCCCATGTTCAAAGAGGATGAACGTCGCTACATTGCCAGTTCGATTCGGTATGTGACCCAGGCCTTGATTTCCAGCGGAGACGGCTGGCTGGATGCCGAACCGGAGATTCAGCGTATCAAGCCAGACATGTATGCGGTCAATGAAGACGGAGATAAGTTGGTGAAGCAAGAGTACTGTCAAGCCAACGGGATTAAGTATGTGGTCCTCAAACGTTTGCCCAAACGAGGGCTGACGAGACGTGAAAGCACTCATCTACGGGGTTTCTAGAGGTTTTTCCCTGGTCGATGCCACTCCTTTTGGTGCCATTTCAATGGGGCGCTACGCTCCAGCGAAATAGTAGCACGGGCGATTTATGCTGGTGTAAAGTGGGATATGGAGGTACAATTTTGCCAACATGCGAACGGTCGCGTCCTAGGCAAGAGCAGGGTGAGAGCATGTGGCGAGAGTCATGTGGCCTCCCTGTTGGGTCTTGCACATATGTTACATTATTTTGAAAAGGAGAGATTCTGATGACTAGAGGTACAAAAAGCTTGGTGGTTTTGGCATTGCTGGTGGGGTTTGGCAGTGTGGCAGTGGCTCAGGAGACGCTCAAGGAAGTGGTTGAGCAGGAAGGCCTTGGATGGCTTATGGGCCAGTGGAAAACCACCACTGACGAGGGGCAAGAGATCGTGCTGACCTACAGATGGGCAGTGAATGGGCATGCCATCATCAGTCTTCTTAAGATGGGTGAGAGGTCCTCACAGGGCCTGATTTACTTTGACGCTGAGGCCCAAGAGGTAAAGCAGTTTGCAATTGACAGCCAGGGTAAGGCCACCAAGTCGACATGGGCATCTGAATATGGCAAGGCCAAAGCCACGACCCGGATGACCAATGAAAATGGTGAGTCCAGGGATGTCGTCATTGTCTATTCCAAGGTCAGCAGGACGACCATCAATGTGGCAGTGCACGGCGTAGAATATGGCGTTATGTCAGACAATGCTGCGTTCGAGATTGATTTCAATAAAGTCAAGAGACAAAAAAAAGCAAAATAACTGATTCTTAGCCACATGTGATGCCCCCTGTCTACTCCTCGTATTGGGCAGGGGGCTTTTCAGTTTGACAGCCTCGAATCGGCTCTGAAACCCGATGCCAGAACAGGGGCGAACTTTTACCTGAGAGGGGAAACCACAATGATCCGGTTAGGTCTTGTCTTACTCACTAGTTTATCCGCGTTATCCATGTCAGCCCAAAACAGTCGGTTTGCCTCTTTTGAGCCCACGCCCCTGGCAAAGGCACATGCCCACAATGACTACAGGCATCACCGCCCCTTACGCGACGCACTGGCCCATGGGTTTACCAGTGTGGAAGCGGATGTTTTTCTGGTGGATGGTCAATTGCTGGTCGCCCATGACCGTCATGAGATCCGACCTGAAAAAACTCTGCAAGCCTTGTATCTTGATCCTCTAAAAAGGCGAATCAAACGCAATGGCGGCTCGGTTTATGCCAAGGGAGGCAGGTTTACTCTGCTAATTGACTTCAAGTCTGAGGCAGAGTCGACCTATGCCCAGTTGCACAAGGTTCTTTCGCAGTACCCAGAGTGCTTTACCCGCTTCACGTCCAAGGGACGACAGGAAAAGGCGATTCTGGCCGTGGTTTCCGGGAATCGTTCTCCGGCCACCATGGCTGCTCAGCCACTTCGCTATGCCGGGTGTGACGGAAGACTCACAGATCTTAATTCCGATGTGTCGGCAGACATCATTCCTATGATCAGTGACAACTGGAATAACCACTTCAAATGGCGAGGCAAAGGCTCCATGCCTGCGTTGGAAAAGAAAAAGCTGTTGGAGATCGTCCGTATCTCACATGAAAAGGGACGATTGGTGAGATTTTGGGCGACGCCAGACAAGCCGTCGGCGGAACGCCAGGCCATATGGAATGCCCTGGTGTCCGCAGACGTGGATGTGATCAACACGGATGATCTTTGTGGGTTACAGCAGTATCTTTTGGCAAGGCTGGAGCATGCCGAATAAAATATACATCCATGCCCAGAGGACATGGTATTGCCTTACCCCTGAAAATTGACAGTGTCTATTGTCTACTCCCATTTTGAGAGCGTTCAGGCACATTGCCGGATATTTTTTTTAATTACCGCAGGATACAGAGGTGAATAGCGTTCTAAAAGAATGAAAAGAGCATTAGACACTGAAAAAGTAACCTGTATTTAAGATACCTATTTTAAAAAGGAGAAGACCCATGAGGACAAAGGCGCTTTTAGCACTAATTTTGGCCATGTTGACGTTTGCAATTGTTGCACCGGTGAACGTGGGTGCTCAGCCCTTGCCTGAGGAGGTCTCAGAGCATGCCCAGGCTGATGGTGATGATCTTCCTCATTTGGGAATGCACCATGGACCGGGTTCAGGTCGCGGCATGATGGGTGGTATGATGATGGGCGGCGGCATGGGCTCAGGTCGTGGCATGCGTGGTACGAACCCAAGTCGTGGTATGGGTGGCCAACAAATGCGAGGTATGAGACAAGGCCGTGGTATGGGCTTCCAGATGTGTGGCATGAGCCAAGGTCGCCAGGGTGGTCAAATGCATCGTATGATGTCAGGTCGTCCTATGGGTGGTCAGATGCGTGGTATGAGCCCAGGTCGTGGCATGGGTGCCCAACAAATGCGTGGTATGAGACAAGGCCGCCGTATGGGTGGTCAGATGCAAGGTATGAAACAAAGACAAGGCCGTGGTATGGGCTGTCAGATGTGTGGCATGAGCCAAGGTCGCCAGGGTGGTCAAATGCATCGTATGATGTCAGGTCGTCTTATGGGTGGTCAGATGCGTGGTATGAGCCCAAGTCGTGGCATGGGTGGCCAAGAAATGCGAGGTATGAGACAAGGCCGTGGTATGGGTGGCCAGATGTCTGGCATGAGCCAAGGTCGCCGTATGGGTGGCCAGATGCGTGGTATGAGACAAGGTCGCGGCATGGGTGCCCAACAAATGCGTGGTATGAGACAAGGCCGCCGTATGGGTGGTCAGATGCAAGGTATGAAACAAGGTCGCCGTCAAGAGTGGTGATTCCTGCGGGCAAAGTCAGATACGTTCTGGCAATGCGGGCAAACAAGGCCAGTACGCAGGTGGTAGTTGCGGGGGTTGTCCATAAGGACGGCATCGTTGTGACCGCCAGCCATTCAAGGCTGATTGATAATGATTTGACTGGGTCCCAATCTGATTGGGACCCTTTTTTTTGAGTGGCTTACGCCTCATTATACATAAGGCAAAGCCTCCAAGGAGTGCCGAGTCAAAGTTTCCCTTGGGGCATGTCGATTCATGTACAGATGCCAGTCGTGTTGTAGGGCCCAAGAAAGGGAAGCACCGGCTCAATTCATCCGATGCTTGTTGGAAATATCACTGTGAAACAGTAAAAAGTGTTTCAGCTACGGGTGTGTCTCCAACCTCAAGAACCGCCTTGTACGAACCTTTCGAAAGATCAGAGAATCCCCAATACTTGTCTTTGTGTCGCGCAATATAAATTGTCTCACTGGTGATCTCACCCTCTGCTGAGAGGTTGTAAAGCCTGATCGTGACGATCTGACCGCCATATCCAAAAACGTACACTGTGGGAGTTTCTCCTGGGGTAAAATTATGGATACTAGGTGGTCTGGTGCCAGCATTTACTTTGTCAAAGCGTGTCACCAGAACGCCTTGAGATGAATCAAGCTGAGTCACACACCCAATCAGGGGAAGGATAAGCATCATAACGCTGATAGTGACAAGTCTTTGCATACTAGGGTCTCCATTTTTCTTCTTACTGCACTGGCTCACGAAATCCAACTTTGCGAGCGGTCTCAATCCAGCCAGACGTTAGCACTTAGTCCGTCTGCACATTATGGCAAATTATAGGCTCAATTATGCGTATTACAACAAAATAAGGTGATGGTGCATTTTTCATGCATTGCAGCTCTTGGAGTGAATAATTGCCGGTTATCCTATTTTTCTATGACATCTGCCACTTTTTCGGCCACCGAGTCATCCAACAATTCGGCTATGGCCGAGATCAGATTCCTGGGTGCTCCTTTTACTCTCATATCTTGAATCAGCCTATTTAGCAACGATTTCCTGTGGAACGGTGGCTGACCCAATATGGCCACGAGAGTTGCGTGGACTTCGGGATCGTTCTGAGCCACCTTGACAAGCGTCACAAAGGCATCATTGTCTCCAACCGATTTTTTTGATTTCCAAAACATATTGAATGTGCTAATTGTTGTCCTTTTTGCCCATGCCTACCTGCATTGAGTTGACGTGTAAGCGGGGCCTCTCTCAATCTTCCTTCATCCAGTACCAATTGCCGAGCAGATGCCCCTTGCTGCCCGAGTTGTAGCAGAGATCGCCAATACCACTTTCGCTGTAGATAATGGCCGCCTCACTGTCATTTCGAAATTGAAAGAAGACACGCTCTTTCTTGTGGCAGGCGCGGTGCGCCTTGCGAATCGAGTAAATGCCGAAGTTGTAGTACCTGCGACCAATCTCGTCCAGGTCATCAGAATAACCACGACATCATATGATCTTTATGTATTATCCAAAGTTTCTAAGACTTCAAGGTTTTTGTTCTCAGTTGTTGAATGTCACGGTAATGTCACTTGGCAGAATGTTAAGGATTACGGATACCCCTTTCGTACCCTCTACGGGATGTTCCCGTAAAGGCGCATGGTGTATGAGCCGTGTCAAATGGGTCATGATCGCCTTGCCGAATGCTTACTTTAAATCACTCGGACTGTATTTGCCCAGTCCATGATCTGTCTCGATCAGCCGAATCGCCGGATGCGGACCCGCACGTCCGGTGGTATGGGAGGAGGCCTCAGCAATGGGGCTCCCTATCCCGATGGGGAATCTCGCCCCGTTGAACTGGAGGCTTCAGCGGATAGTAACGCCTCGCTCTCGGAGGTAGTCCTTCAAATCGCCAATCCCAATGGTCCCAAAATGGAACACCGAAGCAGCAAGCAACACTGTAGCGCCCGCTTCGACTGCCTGATAGAAATGCTCTAATTTCCCTGCTCCACCGGAGGCCACCACTTCGGCCGAGACAGCTTCCTTAATTGCCCTGATCACCGGCAGATCATAACCGGTCTGCACGCCGTCGCCCGCTTTGCTAGTAGGCAGAATAACCGGAACACCGTATCCGTCAACGCGTTTTGCCCATTCGATCGCATCTGCGCCCGTCGCTGTCCGTCCTCCATCAATATAGACTTCATAGCCTGAGGGCATGGCCTCGTTCTGATCCACGTCGATGGCCACCGTCACCTTCTCGGCGCCCAGTGCTTTGGCCATTTCGTCGACCAATTCAGGCTTCCGAAAGGCGGCGCTGCTGATCGAGACCTTGTTTGCTCCCGCGCTTAACACCAGTTCGGCCGATTTTACATCTGATATACCGCCGCCGACGGTAAATGGTACTGTAGTGACTTCGGCGACACGCTTAACTACGTCAAGCATGGTGGCTCTACCTTCCACCGTGGCTGTGATATCCAGCAGCGCCAGTTCGTCTGCACCAGCCTCACAATAAGCTCGCGAGCATTCGACCGGATCACCAGCGTCTTGAATGTTCACAAAGTGGATGCCCTTGACGACACGTCCATTCTGCATGTCTAGGCACGGCATAATTCGAATTGGTTGTTCCATTGTGTACCTCCTTTTTACCTTGTTTTGTATGACGATCTTTTTCCTAACGCCCGAACAACAGACCCAGCATCGACTATGCCTGCCCAGAGGCCGACAATTTTCATGTCATACCCTACCCATGAACCTTATCAGACCTCAACTTAAGCCTTTCTATATTTCCTTTGCAGACGGGTCTCAATTGTTGCGTATTGCTTCTTAACAGTTTTACTTGTTTTCAAGGACTCAACAAGTCTCTTCATTTGCTTACTCACTGCCGCATTGCTGCCAATCTTAAGCCTTTCAGCCACTTCTCGTTGAGTTAAACCACTATAGTGACACAAGAACATGGCCGCCATAGGACGAAGTAACGAATTACGAGTCCGCTGGTACAATGCCGTAGACTCAACCGAAAACGTCGAACAGACAACGTTTATCACGTAACAACAGAACACGTTCGCGTCTTGTTTTAGACTTATTGGCTTTAACAAAAACTGGATTCAAATGAACGTAACGGCTAAGCTTGAGAATATAACGGTCATCATCGACAACAGAGGCACCAAAACGGCCTTGCATCAAATGACCACTACGATCGTGTTTTTTATTATAGTGGACAGTATAGGCCGTTTGAAAGCGTTGCATGAAACGACTGAGGTTTCCACGAGGCGTCTCTAAAACAAAATGTGTATTGGTCATCAAGGTATACATATACAAACGAATATCATACCGCTCAACATTCTCGGCCAGCTTCGCTATAAATTGCTCGCGATCCTCGTCTGTCTTAAAGATGGCCTTGCGGTCATTCCCACGAAGTGTTACATGGTAAACGGCCCCTTCATATTCTATGCGTATCGGTTTTGCCATTGGATTAACATAACATGAGTATTCGTCCTACTCAAGCTTTAAGTATTAAGTTGAAGTCTGACCCTTAAAGGCCTTCTTTGAATCATATTTTATCATCATCTCCGGTAATGAAGCATCGAATGTGTGTGTGGCATCAATGCAGGATCTAGCAAGACGTATCATCATTCTTGATGTCTGTTGCAACAATAGCATCAGGATTTGGTAAGAGACATGATCCTTATACGTTAGAATGAATTCGGAATCACATCGGTAATCCCTGACAGACCCGCCACCTCAGCGTGAGACAAGTCGCGATTATAGACACGAACATCGTCAATCATGCCCTGGAAGCGCTTGGTCATACCACGGTTTATACCAATGGCAATCTGGCCAAAGAGGTTATTCGCCACTTCTCTGGTGTTTAAACGAATCCCGTTATAGTAAACGCTGGTTTGAGTACCGTCACAACTGACGGCTAGATTGGTCCAATTGCTGGTAACCGGTCCCAAAATAACATTTCCACCGGTACCGGCATAGCGATAATTACCTGGATCAGTTCCATCTACATCAAACTGGAAGTCTGGGTTAGTAACGCTGTTGTTGTTAAAGGGACTGTTGTTGATGACCTGAGCAAAGGTATCCGTTTTAACCCAGAGTGTAACACTAAAGGCCGACCAAAGCTCTTCTGCGGCAAAGGTATTGACCACTTGATCATCAATGCCGTCAAACACCATGGCTTGGCCAATCTTGCCAGTGTCATAGGTGGGTTCGCCTTCGGCGGTACCGGGATAGTTGCCCGTACGATCGTTGGCATTACCTTCAAATTCATAGTGAGCCACCAGATTGGGATCACTGTCTAACGGTACCACTGGCGCGATCGTTTCTAATACTAGGGGATAGAGCCGAATGTCATCCACATAAATCATGCCTGTGGCGCCAGCACCATCAATCCCGATGGTCAGGCTTGTGACATTCTGGACATCCCCAGCTGTTGACAAATCAATGACCCAGGGAATCCACTGCTGTCGTTGCAAAGCATCTGAGAGACCTACATAATTGATGCGTGTGTTGTTAATCTTGAGATACAGCTGACCGCTGTTGTCAGGATCACCATAGATGTTCAGTGAAAGAGACTTGATGCCATGGGTGGCCCAGTCTTCGCCTACAGCAAATGTCCTCTTTGTTTCGGACACACTTAGACCATTGGTGTTATAGAAATACAACGGCATGGATTTGCCACTCTTTGTTATCGTGCCTTCCATGATCTTGCCATTGTAGTGAGGACTGCTGGAGCTCCAAATGTCATGTCCCACGCCAGAACCAGTACCATTGCCTGGATAATCTACGGCAAAGAACTCATCAGCGGAAAAACCAAAACCGTCATGCCATGTTTGGAACGCCCGATTGGGAGAGTCATTGTTGTAGCTGTCAAAATTATCTACAACTTTGAACGCT
>Ga0307990_1000939_pt1 | contig 24973 bp, 24 predicted proteins | sample EllFjometagen129_FD_203168 | JGI IMG/M metagenome (GOLD analysis project Ga0307990, IMG submission 203168) | Marine microbial communities from Ellis Fjord, Antarctic Ocean - #129 | ecosystem: Environmental > Aquatic > Marine > Unclassified | place: Southern Ocean | collected 2014-10-08
CAAGTGAACTGAAAAGAGGCTCACCGGATACAATATCAACATAGATCCCGGCTTCTTTGTTATTCCAATATTCATTATCAAAGGCTGTCTCAGTGCCATTCTCCTGAGTGACTTTATATTGGAGAGGTGTTAACTTCTCTTTAAGTTCCTTATCAGATAGCTTCTTAGAATGAGATTTAGCGGTATCCATGTCATCGCCCCATATCTTTTTCAGGTACTGGTCACGCCCTGATCGATATCTGTAATACTTATACTTCATCGGACATTTTTTGTAGTAGTCTTGATGATATTCTTCCGCCTCATAAAATCTGGAAGATTGGCGAATTTCTGTAACGACGGGATTTGCATATCTGCCTGATTGATCAAACTCCGCCTTTGAGATTTCTGCTAACTGCTTTTGTTTATCATCATGGTAAAAAATAGTGGATTTATATTGAGAACCTCTGTCTACGAACGATCCTCCTGCATCCGTTGGATCGATTTGTTTCCAATAGATATCAAGCAGTTCCTGATAAGTTATTCTATCTGGATCATATGTAATTTGAATTGCTTCAATATGCCCCGTATTTCCTGAAGATACTTCTTCATAGGTTGGGTTTATTTTATGGCCACCCGTATAACCTGATCTTACTTCAATAACACCGTCAAATTTTTTAAATGGATGTTCCATGCACCAAAAACATCCTCCTGCGAAAGTAGCCTTTTCAACTTTTTTATTTTGCTTGTTCATAGTAATATTCTCCCGGTCATTATGTGCGTTGGCATTCGAGCAACTGCCCAAAATGAAAGATAAAGCAAGAATGATCAGAGCTGTTTTTTTCATAATAAGGCCTCCAGGAAAGAATTGGATGTCGTATTTTCAATATTAAATATTTATGGACTCGTAAAAAGTCGGAATATACACAATTTTGTCATTCCCGTGAAAACGGGAATCCAGTCTTTTCAAGTGGTTAACCGTTTATGGATTCCCGCCCCCTTAAGAATTTATTCCATAAATTCAACCTCTACTTCTTTCACATCCCACAGGGGCTCTATCTTTTCCATGATCTCATCTCTGATATTGGGCGCAAAAAGGTTTTTTATTCTGCATTTCCTTTTTTTAGCCCGGAAAGGCGGAGCAACATTTTCAAAAATTGATCGGCTTTCTTGACGCCACCAAGTTTGGAATAGAAAGTTTGGTGAGTCCCATCATTATTGATTTTGACTCCTATAAAGTATGGTGTTCGGACTTCTCCCAGAACAGTGTGGATGGAAAAATCCCCATCCGCGAAAAGGGGGAAAGGAATATCGTATGTCTTTCGGAATATCTCTACTTCATAGAGAGAATTTCCCGCTCCGATGCCTATCAATTTAACTTTATCTTTCAGGTTGGGATTTTCTTCTATTATACGATACAGTTTGTTCACACTGGGTGCATCGCTTTGGCAGTGAGGACAGTACATGCTGAAGATCTCAATTATTACCACCTTCGTCTTGATTTCGTCTATTTTGAAAAAACCGGAAGAGGAAAGGCCGAGGTAGCTTCTATCGCTGTGTCTTGAGGGAACGGCGAGGTTTATTTCAGGCAGGGTGGCGTTTTCCACAGGTGGTGATTTAGCGGCCAGAACAGGAAAGCTGAATATAGTGGCACAGACAGCAATGGCTGTGAGGTTTATTAAAAATCTTTTCATCACTTATATCCCTTTCTTCTCTTTTCCGAACATCCTGGCCGTTTCGATTTTTTGCCATCATTCGACAAATATTTTCATTAAAGAGTATATCTTAATTAGTTAGCATAATCTATTAATTTCAAAATCTTCTGTGATAAGTCTTTACGAACGCATCTTTCTTAATTTTCCATAAAAAGATGATTTCTCTGATGTTTATTATAAGTCAAACGGAAACTTACCTTTTTCTTGTTTTTATGAATCCGTCAATTTTCAAAAATAGCTTTCTTCGATACCGGCGATCAGACGATCGGTGATGACAGCGAGAAGACAGACGGTGAGCGCGCCTTCGAGTACGAAGGCCGAATTCTGTCTGACAAGTCCCGAGATGATGGGCACCCCGAGTCCGCCCGCCCCGACGATGGCTCCCAGTGTCGCCGTTCCGATGTTCATCACGACAGAGATCCTGATCCCGGCCATGATCACCTTCATGGTGAGGGGAATCTCCACCTTGAACAGGATCTGAAGGGGTGTCATTCCCATGCCGAAGGCCGCCTCGATCAATGGGCCAGGTACCGCCTCGATTCCCGATATGGTGTTGCGGACGACGGGGAGAATGCTGTACAGGAAAAGGGCCGCGATGGTGGGTTTGAACCCGAATCCGATGAAGGGGACGGCAAGCGCCAGGATCGCCACCGGGGGGAATGTCTGCGCGAGTGAGCTCAGGTCGTTGACCGTCTGCAGATACACCCTGCCAGAGCGGCGTGTAACGAAGATGCCGGCTGCTATTCCCATAATCACGGCGAGCGCGCTTGAAATAACGACGAGCAGCAGGTGTTCGCCGACGAGCTCAATCAGCATCGCACGCGGGTAGATCCATTCGGTTTCTTTTGGGAAGAGGGCCCTGAGGAAGACATTCCAGGGATTCATGTCGAAGATGAGATAGGCAAATACCCCGGCAAGAAGGATTGTCCCCGCTGATCTGCGGAGAAATGTTTGTATGGGGACCTTTAACATTCGAGCGCGGCCTCCTCGGTCACCTTTTCGATTTCCAGTATGCTGATCTCGCCCACGAGCCGTAAATCATCGTCGACAACCGGAACCGTTTTGACACCCTGTCCGAGCATCCTTGACAGAACCTCCCTCAGTGTCGCGTTGTTCCTGACGGTTATGGCGGAGCAGTTGGCTTCCATTACATCATCCTCGCGGCTGAAGGGTGTGTGAACATGACGGGAATCGACGGGGCCGATAAGCCGTTCATCTTCATCCAGAAGCCAGAAGAATCGAGGCTGGCCTTTTTTTCTTATCTGCGCAACAAAGGTGTCAACGTCATCGCTTACCTTCACGACGACCGGCTTTTTCATGAATTCGGAGACGGGGAAGCGGGAAAGGCGTTTCAGAGCCCTGTCAGCTCCGACAAAATCACTCACGAATCTGTTTTTCGGATGGGCGAGGATCTCTTCAGGTGTGTCGTACTGCACGATCTTCCCTTCTTGCATCAGGGCAATCCGGTCGCCGAGGCGGATCGCCTCGTCAAGATCGTGGGTGACGAAGACGACCGTTTTCTTCAGATCGCTCTGGATCTTCATGAACTCGGCCTGCAGACCTTCGCGGTTCAGGGGATCAACCGCGCCGAAGGGCTCGTCCATGAGGAGTATCTTGGGATCGGAGGCCAGCGCGCGCGCCACACCTATTCGCTGTGCCTCGCCTCCGGAAAGTTCCCTCGGGTATTTGTCGCGATACTGGTCCGATTTCATGCGCATCATGCGGAACAATTCTTCCGTCCGCTCTTCGATCTTCTCCTGCTTCCACAAGAGAAGCTGAGGTACGACGGCGATATTCTCCGCGACGGTCATGTGGGGAAAGAGGCCGACATTCTGGATGACGTACCCGATATGTCTTCTTAAGAGTTCGGGCTGAAAGTCCCGGGTATCTTTCCCGTCGATGAAGATCTCGCCGCTCTCCGGTTCCAGCATCCGGTTGATCAGCTTTACCGCCGTCGACTTGCCGCACCCGGAGGGGCCGATCAGACAGCATATCTCCCCCGCGGGTATCTCAAGGGAGATATTGTTGACCGCGATGTTCGCGCCGTATTTCTTCGTGACATTCTGGATTTGGATCATGATGCCGGTTCCTCTTGTAGTTCAATCCCTTTCGGGGTGATCTGATGGATGAGTATCGCCATGAGTTTATCGGTAAATACCGAGAGGATAATGACCGGTATCGCTCCGAGGAGGATCAGGTCGGGAACGGCCTGACCGAGCCCCTGGAAGACAAAGACCCCGAGCCCCCCCGCACCGATGAGGGCGGCAACCGTAGTGTTGCCGATGGATTGTACCAGGGCCGTTCTGATACCACTAAGCATGATCGGCAGAGATAGGGGGATCTCTATCCGCCATAAGACCTGCAGCCCGCTCATTCCCATCCCCCGGCCTGCTTCAATGACATCGGGGTCGAGTATGCGAAGGCTTGTGTAGGTGTTTCGTGTAATGGGGAGGAGGGCGTACAGGGAGAGCGCGATCAGGGCGGGTGCCCAGCCGATTCCCTGTATGCCGAAGTCGCGAAGGACCGGATACTTCTGGGAGAGCAGGGCCAGGGGCGCGATCATCAGGCCGAATAGGGCGAGGCTGGGAAGGGTCTGGACGGTGTTCACGAAAAAGAAGACGGGCCGTTCAAGGCTTCTGCTCCTGAAGGCCCAGACGCCCAGGACCGTGCCGATGATGGTTGCGATGCATACGGCGGACCCCGCAAGGATCAGGTGTTGTGAAAGCTCGGACAGGAACCTCCCCTGTCTCGCGCTGAATTCTTTGATCACGGAGATATCGCTCAGATAGCCTGTAGCAAGCAGAAGGGCGATCGCCGCCAGGCCGGAGAGGGACACACACAGCCGGAGGAGTCCTTTGCCTCCGAGTTTTTGTTGTGACGAAAGGATCAGGATATAGGAGGCGAACGCCATTATCCATCCGCCGAAGCCGATGGAGATTCTCAGAAAGGGGAGATCGGGGTCGACGGTGTTCCCTGCCATCCCGGCGGTGAAGAGGAATACGAGGACGAGGATTACGTTCCCGATTAGGCCGGGCGCGAGGCGAAAGGGACGGTTCTCCCTGAATGAGAAACCTGTGCCGAGGGCGCAGAGCCAGAGAAGGCCGAGGAGGAGTGCCTCGGAAGAGGGGAGGGCGTTCCACACGAACAGGCCATCGCCGCTGGACAGCCTGTTCGGCCGCAGTACCACGAAATGAAGGCCGAAAGAAAGAATGCCGATGACCGCCCCGGCAAGGGTCACCCTGTCAATACCGACTCTTTGCACGCAACCTCCGTGAAGAGAATCTATTTTAAAAACCCCTTTGACCGGAGATATTTTTCAGCAACGGTCGAGGCCATCTGCCCTTCGACGGCAATCCTGGCATTCAAGGTCTGAAGGGTCTCCAGATCGAGGGAAATGAACACTGGCTCCAGGATCGTCTGTATCCGGGGATACTTCTTCAAAACGGTTCCCCTGACGATGGGGGCGGGTTCATAGACCGGCTGCACACCCTTTATGTCTTCGAGGACTTTCAGGCCGAGGGCCGCGAGCGATCCGTCCGTACCGTAGGCCATGGCGAAATTGACCCCGTCGGTCCCGTCAGCCGCCGCCTTTTCGGTTTGGGCCGTGTTACCCCCCGAAAGGACGAGAAGCTGGCGCTTTGTGAGGTGGAAACCGTATGCTTTTTCGAAGGCGGGGAGGGCATCGGGACGGCTCACGAATTCCTCCGAACCGGCCAGCTTGACTGCTCCTCCTCCCTGTGCGTAACGGGCGAGGTCCGCAAGCGTTTTAATGTTTTCCTTCGCGGAGAGGTCTTTCCTCACGGCGATTGCCCAGGTGTTGTTTGCCGGAGCGGGCTTCAGCCAGACGATCCTGTTCGCCTCGAGATCCAGTTTGCTGACAGTCTTATACCCCTTCCAGGCATCCTTCCATGCGGCGGGATCGGTATTGCTGAAGAAGAATCCCCCATTCCCCGTGTATTCGGGATAGATGTCGATCTCTCCGTTGATGATGGCCTTCCGGATCAGGTCGGTCGGGCCGAATTCCGTTTTGTCCTTGACCTCGAAACCGCTGTCTCTGAGCATCAGCACGATCATCTGTCCCAGCAGGGCGCCTTCGGTGTCGATTTTCGATGCCACTGTGACGGGTCCCTTCTGATCTGCTGCAGATGCATATTGAGGATAAACACCGGGCGTGCACAGGAGTATAGTTACTGCTAATAGGATAATAATTTTTGATTTGCTCACGGGAGCCCTCCTTTTCTGCTTGTGATATGTTTGCAAAAAGTCAGCTTTCTAAAATTAGAGAAAGTTACTTAGCGGTTTTTCGGCCATTGCGAGAAGCCAGTGAGCCCCGTGAGCGAAGTATGGCTGGAGAAAGTTGGAAGATTAACCCCCGTCAAGGCCCCCTCTTTCCTTCTCACGAAACCAGCCGGCCGGATCGGAAAGGTAGAACTTCATATCTGTCAAAGCAGCGTGATGCCCTCTCTCTTCAGTGACCATTTTCCTGATGAACTCTTGCTCCGGGGGATTAATGGCCTTTGTGAGTTGTTTCTCATAAAACTCAACGGATCTTGCCTCGAAGTCAATTCCTGTATCAAGAGCCTCCAGATCACTAGTATCCACGTCTATCTCAGGCCCCCGTTTCTTCGCCATCTTTTCGAAGATTAAACCCAGATCACCATGTGCTACATTTAATTCTTTCCAATTTTCTGACCAGACCTGTTTGCCGCTCAGGGTTTCATATATAGATCTGATACGAACCATGTGAACATCTTCATCTTCCATCAGTGTCTGAAAGATCTCTTTCCCCAGGTCGTTTTTACAGGTCGAAACGGCACGCTGGTAAAAAGCCCTTCCCCTTTCCTCCATTTCGAGGGCGGTGGAAAGCATCTTCATCGCTCTTTTCAAATCTTCATTCATATCATTCCCCTCCATCATTACAGACAATCAAATAACGGGGTTCGGCTACCTTTCAACCTTTGCACCCGGTTTCAGTACACCATCCGCAACAAGCGGTAGAACTTTGTCGACGCGGAAGAAAACAACATATTTTGATTCGTTATCGTACTTTATCGCAAAAATGGGATATCTTTTCTTTCTCAATTTCTCAATCAAATCGGTATTTTCTTCCTCGTTGACCTTTGTGAGATACAGTCTCTTTCCTCCGTAACTGCCGCCATGCTCAACAAAATAATACGCCGCATGAGGATTGGACTGCAGATTGTTATGGGTCAGATGACCCGCCATGAGAAATGCGGCCGTTCCGTCATCCATCATTGTCGGTCTCGACAGGGCTGCCACGTTTACCTTGCCTTCAGAATCCGCCGTTGCAAAAACACCGAATCCCTTTGTTTTCTCAAAATATTCAGCTAAATCCATGGTCAAAGTCCTCCTTTAATCAGATTTTCCACAGACCGTGCAGGTTGCAGTATTCTCGAACAGTAATCTGATCACCTTCAACATGGAATTCGGCTTCCGGCGCGTCTCCCGGTTTCAGGAACTGCCTGTATGCCTTTCCGTCTGAAATGATCTCTATCCATTCGATGTAATGTTTTTCTTCCATGGGATGGGGAACATCTCCGACCTTTACTTTTATGACGCCCGCCGCAACCTCTTTCACGGGAACATGTTTTTCCCTTGCCGCATCAACGGTATTCTCCTTAAAAAGTTTCATCGGCTGGTTGCAGCATATGAGCTCGCCTTTGCCCTCATGCAACATCTCTGCAATATTTCCACACACCTCACATTTGTATATCTGAAGTTTTTCTGTCATGATCCTTATACCTCCGTTTCTATTAAACAATTATCCCTGGTCTTCAGGGGGTTGTTCCGGGTGTGAAAACGCGACCCCCCAGCTCCCTGTCGAGCATCAGCAAGCCGTTTCCATTCTCGCCGATAAGTTTTAGCTGGTTTATAATATCGTTATCGTTTCCCTCTTCTTCTATCTGCTCGGTTACGAACCATTGCAGGAATATCTTTGTCGCATGATCCTTTTCTTCCGTGGCAAGATCTACCAGTTCATTTATAGATTTCGTAATAAACTTTTCATGATCGAGAGTCTTCTCGAACATGTCCATGGGAGATTCAAACTCCACAGGCGGTTCATCAATTGCCATGAGTTTCACCTTCTCACCCTGATCGTTAACATACGTATAGATTTTCATGGCATGTTCCATCTCTTCATTGTACTGAACCATGAACCAGTTGGCAAATCCCTTGAGGCCGATAAACTGGCTGTACGCGGACATGGACATATACAGGTAGGCGGAATAGATTTCCTTGTTTATCTGTTTGTTCAACGCATTTAACATAGTCTTGCTTAGCATTTGTATCATCACCTCCTATTGGGCATTTTTTCGTTTCAAGATGTATCTTGAGGTGTCTTTCGCCTCAGCAATGATCTTCCTTAAGGTTTCCAGACCTTCCAAACTTTACCTGCCAGATCCGGTCCCGGTTTAAGGGTCGGTTTGCCTGGTGTCCAACCGGAGGGCATAACCTCTCCTGTCTCACGAACATGCTGGAAAGCCTGTACCTGGCGAATTGTTTCCTCAACATTTCTGCCTACCGGAGGAGTCAGGACTTCCATAGCCACTATAACGCCATCGGGATCCATAATAAATCGTCCTCGAACGTTAACTCCCGCGTCTTCATCATAGACTCCGTAGATTCTTCCCACTTTGCCCCCTGCGTCGGATAACATGGGATAGGGGACTCCACCCTCTATCATCTTGGACAGTTCCTCTTCCTGCCAGATTTTATGACTGAAAACGCTGTCCACACTCATAGAAAACACCTCAACACCCAATTTCTCGAATTCTTCATAACGAGCGGCAACTGCCGTCAATTCTGTTGGTCAGACAAAGGTAAAATCACCCGGATAAAAACAGAGTAATACCCATTTCCCCAAATAATCAGAAAGTTTGATTTGCTTAAATGTCCCTTCATGAAACGCCGGAGCTTCGAAATCCGGGGCCTTTCCTCCAATCTTAATCATGGTTTTTACCTCCTGTTTCTGAATTTCTTTTTCGTTTATGTTCTCTTCAGGAACCGGCTCGCCTACAACGGCTCCAGTTGGCCTGCCACAACCGATACTTTTTTCAGCCATATCAGCTACCCCCTCTCTCTTATTCCCTATTCAAACCTGGCGAATTTTTCTTTTCCTACCCCGCACACGGGACACTTTTCAGGCAATATCCCGTCAGAGACATAGCCACAGACCTCGCACATATAGTATGTGGTTTCCCTTTCTTCCATGACATGATTCATCGCCTCTTTGTAGAGTTTCGCATGTACTTCCTCCACATCTTTGGACTGGCTGAAATACAGGGATGCGGTCTTGTCACCGACCTCTTCTGCACGCTTTATGAAATTATCATATGCAACACCTGCAACTTGGGCTTCCGATTCAAAACTGTCTGCAAGATTTTCTTCAGTACTTTTAATTTCCCTGAGTAACCGGAGGGCCCTCTTACCGTGAATCTCTTCGGAAAAAGAGATCACCCTGAAGAGTTTGGCAAGTTGCGGGTATCCCTCCTGCTCTGCCTTTTCCGCAAAGACCTTGAGTCTCAGAGCAGCCTTTGACTCACCGGTATATGCCTGATGCATGGCATCCTTGATTTTGTCATCCATAGCAACAACCCCCTCACGCCTGTATTACGTTGAAACCTTTGAAAAACGAACCTTTTGTGTCATTCCCACGAAAGTGGGAATCCATAGAGAGTTGAAATTGCTGGATTCCCGTTTGCACGGGAATGACCATGTAAAGTATTCAATGTAAAATTCAAAGCGTTCATGTTTAAAATTTTTAATAATTCTCCGCCAACACCTCAAAATAGGCCTGAGGGTGGTCACAGGCCGGGCACTTTTTGGGAGGTTCCGTACCTTCATGCACGTACCCGCAGTTGAGGCATCTCCACGTTACCACCTTATCTTTTTTGAAAACCTTTTCCTCTTCGATGTTTTTGAGAAGGGCCAGGTATCTTCTCTCGTGCTCTTTTTCTGCTACTGCTATGTTTCGGAACACCGCTGCGATTTCGGAAAACCCTTCATCTTCGGCAATTCTGGCAAATTCCGGGTACATTTCAGTCCACTCGTAATGCTCCCCCTCGGCCGCCGCCTTCAAGTTGGCCGCGGTGTCGCCGATCACGCCTGCCGGAAAACTTCCCGTAATTTCGACTTCTCCTCCCTGGAGGAATTTAAACTCCCTTTCGGCATGCTCCTTTTCATTGGCGGCTGATTCGAGAAAAATGGCGGCAATCTGCTCATAACCCTCTTTTTTAGCCTTTGAGGCAAAATAGGTATAACGGTTCCTCGCCTGAGATTCACCGGCAAAGGCAGCCAGTAAATTTTTTTCTGTCTTACTTCCTTTTAATTCCATTAGTTAGCTCTCCTTTTCAAAATCTTCTTTGCCTGCTCCGCAGATTGGGCAGGTCCAGTCATCAGGCAGATTATCAAAGTTTGTTCCGGGCTCAATACCCTCATCCGGGTCACCTTTTTCAGGATCATAAATATAACCGCATATTGTACAAACATACTTATCCATCTTTTCTCCCTCCTCCTTCTTGACATCGGTTTCTTTTATTCATCTTCAATGTAATGTGGCGCGCTCTTCGGCGCCTTGCCGCCCTTGATGGTATGGTAATAGGCATAAGTCATCGGGGGTTTGTCTGATAGGATGTCGCAGTCGATGACTCTTCCGAGAAACATGGTATGGCTGCCGATATCCATCTGATTTACCAGTTCACATTCCAGAAAAGCTGCTACGGAATCCAAAATTATCGGAGCGCCATTTTGGCCTGTTCTGAGATTGATCCCCTCAAATTTGTCAATATCCCGACCGGACTTGAACCCGAAGTTACCGATGAGGCTCATGGGGGCATCTTCCAATAAGGTCGAAAGAGTGAAAACTTTACTGTTCTCTATAAATTCATGGGTCAGATTGTCATGATTCACGCATACCGCGACAGTGGCAGGGTCCGAGGTTGCCTGGATAACGGAGTTTACCATCTGGCCATTGAATTTATTGTCTTTCCCGGATGTTAAGATATACATCCCGTAACTGATCTTATGCAGAGCTTGTACGTTCATGAATTATTCTCCTCTCCTGGAAATGAGTACGGATTGCCCCGACTCTTTACGGATTAATTAAATAAGATTATGCTCTTTGTGTTTCTCCGTGATAGAGGTGGCCAGTTCATCCAGTGCCTTAAAATCACTTTCTGATGGCACCCCTTTGCAAAGCACAGGGTCTATGACTTCCACCTTGAGATTGGGGATCATTCCGGCAAGTGTCTCCACGGTTTTTCCTCCCCATCCATACGAGCCGATAATGGAAAGGAATTTTGTTTTAGGCCGAAGGGCGTTAGCAAGGAATGCGGCATAAGCAGCATAAGGATGAGGACCTGCCAGGATTGTAGGGGTTCCAATGACGATTGTAGCCGCGTCAACCAAAGCCATGGCGAGTTTTCCAATATCGGTTACTTCCAAATTAAACTGCTCGACCCCGACACCTCTTTCCACAAGGGCCGAGACAAGATAATCGACCATCAGCTTTGTGCTTTCATGCATTGATACATACGGCAGGACTACTGTGTTTCGGGGAGGGCCGAGTATCCAGTCACGATAGGCATCAATAATAAATGCCGGGCGGGGATATATTTGCCCATGACTCGGAGCGATCATTTCTATATCGTAAGACGCGAGCTTCTCCAGATTCTTTGCGATTATGTTCCGGAAGGGCATCATGATCTCGGCAAAGTAGCGCTTAGCGGCCTCATGTATGCGGCCTTCATCGGTAACAAAAAGATCGGTCGTCGCGATATGGGAACCGAAAAAGTCACAACTGAAAAGAATCCTGTCTTCTTCGAGCCAGGTTACCATGGTCTCAGGCCAGTGTACCCATGGGGTATAGATAAACTTCAGTGTCTTGTCACCGAGAGACAGTGTTTCACCATCTCCGACGGTTATGAAAGATTCCTCGGGTATACGCAGAAGATCGATGAGCATCCCCTTTGCTTTAGGGGTAGATATCAGTTTTGCGTCGGGGTATTTTTCAAGAACCTGCGGAATTGTTCCGGAGTGGTCCTGCTCGGCATGGTGTGAAATGACATAATCGATTTTTGAAACGCCCTCAAGCTGTGACAGGAGTTCATCGACCATGGCAGGATCAACCGTGTCCAGCAAAACGGTTTTTTCGCTCCCTTCAATGAGATAGGCGTTATAACTAGTTCCGTCGGGGAGGGGGACAAGAGAATCGAATAGACGCCTGTCCCAGTCCACAGAACCCATCCAGTAAATACGGTCTTTAATCTTTCTTGCTTTCATGGCTGTGCCTCCTTCAGGCTTCAAGATTTAAAGAACGGTTCCATATGCTCTGAAATAATATCATAATATACAAATATATATATTGTCAAAGATTTTATCCTGTCTGCCCCCGTGTTCCGACATCCGGGTTATCTTCACCAAAGTTTTTCAAGAGACTCCCCATAACATTTTCCCTGGAGATGCCCTGTTCCTCCTGTGATTTAATTAATTGATAGGCGGCAAAGAGCTGTGAAGGCCCTATCTCTGACGCGAAGTGGCCCGCACCCTGATTCCAGACAAAAAGAGAGAAAAGCTCATCGATCTCACCAACTGTTGTACCTGCCGCATATGCCTTCACCAGTTCTCTTGTTGCCTGTCTGTATCGACCGCCGCCAACGGCGTTCGAAAGGGAAAGCAGATACTTTGTTTGTTGATCGATGGCCGGATTGTCATTCCCCCACACAAGTTTCCAGAAATTACCGATGATATTTGAGAGTTGGCTGTCGGTTTTCCTGAAATTGACAAGGGCTGAAGGTTTCAATGGCGGGCTGTTCTTTTTCATAAAGTTCTCCTCCTGCTTTATAGGTATATAGTGTTCACACTTTATCGAAACTCTATGTCATCTCAGGAATCCCTGCCTTGACTTATGTTAAGTAAGGGCAATTTCTTTTGATTATATTTTTGTAATGGGAATAGCCTTGTCGTTTTTTTCAAAGATTTGTTACTCCGGATAAGGCCCATCTCAAACACAAAAAAAGAAACGGTTGAAAAGCGAATCGCTCTCCCGATAAGTTGGGTACCTGGGTGCATATTTCAGCGTTTGGAATCTATTTCATACTTTTACTAACAAAAAGCGTCTTCCTATCTTTAGAACCTCTTTAGCCATCTGGGTATCATGCACCTCAATAGTGGTAACCAGTATATCCAGCGTCAGGCCTACACAGTTGGCAGATATATTTCTATGATGTATAGGAATTAGCCATATTTTTAAAAATTATAGGAGCAGTGATCAAGTAATACTACCAAACCTATCGGAGTACAGCATCCTGTGTCAAAATGTCGTATTCCCGACGGATCCTTTCCTGGTGCGTGCCTGATTGCATGTAATGCCCAACTTTTTCATCCTGGCATATAGTGTAGTGCGCTTTATACCCAGAAGCTGCGCAGCACCGTCCGGACCATCGATTCTTCCATTGGTGAGTTCCAGCACGGCCTTGATATGCCGACGCTGCATATCGTCCATGGTGGTCACTGCCGTGATGTCCAGCAGGATGTTCTCCTCCGGCCCCTGCGGCAGCTTGAGATCAAAGGCCCCGTCGCGCGACAGGATCACCGAGCGTTCTATGATATTCTGTAACTCGCGCACATTGCCGGGCCAGTGGTAGGCATTGATACGCGCATCATCCTGAGCCGAAAGACGCAGGTTGTGCTTATTGAACTTGCGGGCATACAACACCAAAAAATGCCGTGCAAGCCGGACGACGTCATCACCCCGCTGCCGTAGCGGCGGAATCTGAAACGGCACCACGTTGAGCCGGTAATACAGGTCTTCGCGGAATTTGCCGCCGGCCACTTCGCGGGCCAAATCGCGGTTGGTGGCACTTACCAGGCGAAAATCGGAACTCAAGGTGCGCGTGCCGCCGATGCGCACGAAAGTCTTCTCCTGCAGCATGCGCAGAAGCTTGACCTGGACCGAGGCCGGAATATCGCCCACCTCGTCGATAAAAAGCGTGCCCCGGTGCGCCAGCTCCAGCCGGCCCGGCTTCTGGCGGTCGGCCCCGGTAAAGGCCCCCTTCTCATGCCCGAACAGCTCGCTTTCGATCAGATTCTCGGGGATACTCACAAGCTCCACCGCCACGAAGGGCCCCTCGGCCCGCCCGCTCTGGGCATGGATTCGGCGTGCCAGCAACTCCTTGCCCACCCCGGTCTCTCCCAGGATCAGGATCGGGGCGTCGGAACGCGCCACCGCGTCGACCTGCTCGAGCAGGTCGCGCATCACCGAACTGGCCGAAACGATCTCGTAGCCGTAGCGGTTGCCGGTGCTTTTACACTCCAGTTTGGCCAGGGTGGTCTGCTCCTCGATCAGGCGGCAATAGCCCTCGATCCGTTCGATATAGGAGCTGACATGGCGCATGATCTGCAACAACAACGAACGGTCGAAGAGACGATAGTCTTTCTCGATATATGAATTCTCGTGATAAAGAACCCCCTGCACCGTCCCTCGAATCTCCAGCGGCAGGCACAACACGGCCGAGGCCTTGACCTGGTGCCGGGGGGGGGTCTGCCCCGAGGTGAATACCAGGGGCTGGCCGTTGCGCAGGGCCTTGGTAATCAGGCCGCGGCTGAAGCGAAACTCGTCCCGATCGGCCTCGCGCAGGGTCAGATTATAGCCGGCCCGCAGCGATGTGTTGTTGGGCCCGCGCTTCCCGTTCCACCAGAACAGCCCGCCCCGCTCTGCCCCGAAAAAACGGCAGGTGCCGGCAATCAAACGGTTTAAGAGCTCGTCCTGATCGGTGCTGGGCACGAACTCGTCCATCATTTCCATGAACCGCCCCAGCGTATTCTCCGGCTGCAGGGCCACCACCGGATCGGTCTGGATACTGAGCAGATATTTCAAATCGTCGGGGAAATAGTGCTCCGAAAAGCCCCCCATCCCCTCCCAGGCCTTGAAGGCCAGGTCGCGTGCTGTGGCCTCCTGGTGCTGCTGCAACTTGAGGCGCGCCATCTCGATCCGGGTCTTGGCCAGCTCGATCGGGTCGCCCGAGCGCAGCAGGTCGGCCTGGCTGGCCTCCAGCATGGACTCGACCTCCTCGGTGTCGGCCCCGGAACATTTTTTCCGCAGAGCCACGATCCGCAACATGGCGCCCTTGAGGTTCAGGTTGGGCCCATGGATCAGTTTCTCCATGTCCTCCCTGGGCAGGTGTTCGGGCACCGGGGTATAACCAAGCGCATCGTATTTATCGTTTATCTCGAGGAAGACCGGCCAGGTGTACTGCTGCCCATAGGGCCAGGTATAAACCTTGCCCAGGTTGGTGGGGATGCTATTGCGGGCGACCTCGACCACCTTATCCATGTTACCCTCGAGGTGGTGGTAGAGCAAGATGCCGAGCTGGGCAAAATACAGTGCCCGGTTATTGTCCTGTTCGATGGCGTCATCACGGGCCTGCAACAGATGCGCCAGGGCATCCTGGTGCTTGCCCATGCGCATCAACACGAGCCCCAGTGAAACTTGGTACAGGGTGGCATACTGGTATTTACCCTGTATGGACGCCCGCCGCCAGCTCGAGTCGAGCACCCCGATCGCACGGCGAAACTGCCCGATCAGGGCCGCACTCTGCCCCAGGAAAATCGGAATGGCAAAGTTGAACATAATGAGCTCGGAGGAGACCGCTACCTGCATGGCCTGTTCGAAACAATCCACAGCCTCGCGATAGAGCCCCTGGATATAGTAATAGATGCCCCGGTATTCAGCAGTCTGCTGGTGAATGTCCTCGTCGCCGAGGGATTCGACGATGTCCATGCCGCGCGATAGGTCCTCCAATGCGGCCGGAATCTTGTCGGCCAGGTATTCGTAAACCCCGGTATGCAGGTCGATCAGGGCCAAGGAACGCCGGTCGCCAAGATCATCGGCAATCGTTCGGGCCGCGCTCAGCAGGGCCGGGGGCTCGTCCAGCTCGTTGCCGAGCAACATGGTCAGGCGCGACAGTTTCAGTACCGCCGAAACATAAAGGGTTTCTTCGGCCGCAGTGCCATCGGCCACATGCAGGTTGCGGGCCACACGTGAAAACAAGGCCCGGGCCGGCCCGATCTCACGGTTCATCAGGGCCGTGAAGGCCGACTCATTGACCAGACAGGCCGCATCGTAGCGACGCCCCGCATGTTCCAGCAGGTTGGCTATCAAGACCGGTTCAAACTGCTCGCGCCCAAATTTTTCGGTAATCACCTGAAGCAGTTCCAGTGTTCGATCCACGGGAAATCGCTCGGCTAATTTTTGCGACAGCTCCGCGGGGAGGCTCGCTTTAAGGCGCAGACAATGATCGCCATCCTTGTCCAGCCATCCGTGCTCGATGGCGCCGTTGATAAGGTCATAGAACGGACCCGGCTCGATCGGGACAAGCACCGCGAGCATATCCATGGGGACCGGGCCGTCCAGAATCCGCAACAGTGCCAGTATATCCCACTGCACATCGCAAAAAATCAGATATCGAATCAAAGGGCATATTCAACCTCCTACAGATTCATCCGTTACCTTTTATATAGATTTCATTATGTCCTGTCAAACAGTTTGTCAACATATCGCCAGTCCCGTCCGACCATATACTGACATTTACCGATGTCTTGTTTTTTTGTCCTTTATTATCAATGTGTTAAATGCTTTTTGATTTGGCACACCCCTTGCTCTTAATCAGGCTGGCATGCGCGTGTGTTCACATCATCGCTCGCATGCAAATACTAATTGACTACAGGAGGAAATCATATGAATTGGAAAGAAGATTACCAGAGCAAACTGATCTCGGTGGAAGAGGCAACCAGGCTGATCAAATCAGGGGACCACATCACCGTGTCGCCGGGCGGCAGCTGTCCCGTGGATTTCATGTTCAAGCTGGCCGAACGCTCTGAGGAACTCGAAAACGTCACCATCACCTCAGGACTGCTGTTCACGCCCCTGCCCCATCTCTACCGAAAATGCCGCGGCCACATCAACCATCACTCGGTCTTTGTGGGTCCGCTGGAGCGTTTCTTCCTCGGTGAAGAAAACATCGAGATTACATCCTACCACTTCTCACAGACCGACCACCTCCTCGCAAAGGTCGTCGCGCCCAACGTCGTGGTGTGGGAGGTCTCTCCCCCCAACGAAAAGGGTTACATGAGCTACGGCCCACTGGGAACCTTCGCCAATGACGTCTCACGCTCGGTACGCTGTGAAAAGATCATCTGCCAGGTTAACCCCAAGACACCCTGGATCAGCGGCACCTGCTCGCACATCCATGTCAGCGAGGTCGACCACATCTGCGAGGCCGAGCATGACCTGGCCGAAGCGCCCTACATGGCCCCGGGCGAGGACGAAAAAATTATAGCAAACTATATCTGCGACCTGATCCCGGACGGTTCCTGCATCCAGCTCGGCGTGGGCAAGATCCCCAATGCCGTGGGCGAGGCACTAATCAAAAAGACCGACCTAGGTGTACACACCGAGATGCTGAGCGAATGCATGATCGATCTCTGCCTCAAGGGCGTGGTCAACAACAGCCGCAAGACCCTGCACCCCTTCAAGACCATCGCCGGGGCCGCGGTAGGCACGCGCGCCCTGTATGAATTCATCGACCACAACCCCACTATCGACTTCTATCCCATCTCCTACGTCAACAATCCGCTCAACCTGGCCAAGATCGACGACTTCATGTCGATCAACTCAGCCCTGACGGTCGACCTGACCGGGCAGGTCTGCTCGGAGACCATTGGCTATTCCCAGTACAGCGGCACCGGCGGCCAGGTCGACTTTGTACGCGGCTCCAACTATTCAAAGGGCGGCAAGAGCTTTATCGCTCTGAACTCCGTCTCCGGCGCCAAAAAGGGCAACCCCAAGACCCGCATCGTCAACGCCCTGTCTCCGGGTACCATCGTCACCACCCCCAGGACCGACGTTGAATACATCATCACCGAGCAGGGCGTGGTCAACCTCAAAAACAAGAGCATCGAATACCGGGTCAACGCCATGATCAACATCGCCCACCCCGACTTCAGGGACCAGCTCAGGGACGAGGCCATTGAGGTTGGACTGCTGCGCAAAGGCTGGAAACCGGCCTGGACCCCGGCCGACGACATCGTAAAAAATCAAGCACTAAAGGAGGCCAACAATGAGTAGTCTGATACTGGAAAAACGCGACCAGCAGTTCGTACTGCACGAGATGCTCGAGGTCAACAAACTGTGTGAGAACCCTAAATTCGAGGACTTCTCCGGCGACATATTCGACATGGTCCTGACCGAGGCCCAGAAACTCGCCGAAAAAGAACTCTTGCCCGCCACGGCCGAGGGTGACAAGGAGGGGTGCCGACTCGAAGACGGCCAGGTATATGTACCCGAGTGCTTCCGGCGTCCCTGGAAGCTCTTCGGCGAAGGCGGCTGGATGGCGATGTGCAACTCACCCGAGGTGGGTGGCCAGGGCCTGCCCACAGTGATCCGCTCGGCCAGCTGGGACTGGTTCCTGCACAACTTCGCCTGCTTCATGTACCCCGGGCTGACCGAGGGCACGGGCGAACTGGTCGAGGAGTATGGCACCGATACACAGAAAGAAAAGTACCTGCCCGCCTTGCTCGAAGGCCGCTGGGCCGGCACCATGGCCCTGACCGAGCCCGCCGCGGGTAGCGACGTGGGCGCCTTGACCACCAAGGCCGTGCGCCAGTCCGACGGCACCTTCCTAATCCAGGGCACCAAGATCTTCATCTCGGCCGGCGATCACGACCTGGCTGAGAGCATCATCCACCCCGTCCTGGCCCGTATCGAGGGTGACCCGGCTGGCACCAAGGGCATCTCGCTCTTTTTGGTACCCAAGTACCTGATCAATGACGATGGTTCAATCGGCGCACGCAACGACTACGAGGTAGCCAGCATCGAGGAGAAACTCGGCCTGCACGGCAGTTCCACCTGCCTGCTGAACTTCGGCGACAACGGCGCCTGCTATGGCGAACTGCTGGGCGAGGAACGCACCGGCATGAAGATCATGTTCAAGATGATGAACGGCGCCCGCATCAGCGTGGGCATGCAGGGGCTGACCGCCTCGTCGATCTCCTACCTATATGCCCTGCAGTATGCCAAGGAACGCATGCAGGGCTCTTCTCTGATGGAGATGAGAAACCCCGAAGCTCCGCGCGTAGCCATCATCCAGCATGCCGACGTGCGCCGCATGCTGCTGTGGATGAAGACCCAGGTCGACAGCATGCGGGCCCTGATGTACTACACCACCTGCTGCGTAGACCGCGCCGCCGCAAGCGACAACGAGGAGGAACAGGCCAAATGGAACGGCCTCTTCGAAATCCTGACCCCCATCTGCAAGGCCTACAACTCGGATATCGGCTTCAAGGTCTGCGAGACCGCCATCCAGGTCTATGGCGGCTACGGCTATTCGTCCGAATACCCGGTCGAGCAGTTCCTGCGTGACGAAAAGATCGGCTCGATCTACGAGGGCGCCAACGGCATACAGGCCCTCGATCTGGTGGGGCGCAAGCTCAACATGAAAAAGGGTACCTACTTCATGGCCCTCCTGACCGAGATGGGCGCCACCATCAACCGTTACAACGCTGATGCCGTGGTGGGCGATCTGGCCGCCGATGTGCAGGATGCCGTCGGGGTCCTGGCAGACATGGCCATGTTCTTCGGCCAGTCCGCCAAGGAAGGCCAGTTCATGATCCCGGTCAACAATGCCTACCCCTTCCTGATGATGATGGGCAAGATCGTCTCGGCCTGGCTGTTGCTGTGGCAGGCCGGCCTGGCGTCCGAAAAACTCGCCGCGCTCGCCGCCGACAAGGGCATCGACCTGTTCGACGCAGCCGCCAAGGCCGCCTTTATCAAGGACAACAAGGATGCGGCCTTCTATTCCGGCAAGCTCATGGGCTCGCGCTTTTTCATCCGGAACGTACTGCCCGAAATCTATGGCACGGTCAAGGCCATCAAGAACGGCGACCTCTCCAATCTCGAGATCACCGATGAAAGCTTTGCCGTATAGCCGGCAAAAGGAGATGACATGATCAAGACAGCATTGACCGATATGTTCGGCATTGAGTATCCCATCATCTGCGGGTCCATGATGTGGCTGTGCAACCCGGAGCTGTGTGCGGCCGTCTCCAATGCTGGCGGCCTGGGCAACCTGACCTGTGGCAACTACGAGACCGAGGAAAACTTTAGGGCCGCCATCGCCCGGGTCAAGGAACTCACCGACAAACCCTTCATGGTGGGCCTGACCCTGATGCCCTCGGTACGTATTACCGAAGAGATGAACCGCATGTATGTGCGTGTCGCGGCCGAAGAAGGCCTCGCCGGTATGGAAATCTCCGGCGCACCGATCGACAAGGCCCTCGGCATGGAGGCCTTCGAAAGCCTCAAGAAGGCCGGCGTCAGGCTCTTTCACAAGGTCGGCTGCGTCAAGCACGGCCTGCATGCCCAGAAGGTGGGCTACGACGGCGTCTACTGCCTGGGCTTTGAGGCCGGCGGTCACCCCTACCAGGACAATGTCGGCACCATGGTGCTCACCCCGCGCATGGTTGACGTCCTCGATATCCCCGTGGTTACCGTCGGCGGCATCGCCGACGGCCGCGCCATGGCAGCGGCCCTGATCTTGGGCGCCCAGGGTGTCATGATGGCCAGCCGTTTCCTGACCTCCAACGAGTGCGACGTACATGCCGCCATCAAGCAGGAACTCGTTGACCGCTGCGAGACCGACACGGTCCTCTTCGGGGCCAAGGCCCTCGGTATGCAGGGTCGGGCACTCAAAAACGGCCTTATCAATGACATTTTGGACATTGAGGAGAGAGGCGGCGGGCTCGAGGAACTCTTCCCGCTCATCTCGGGCCAGCGGGTCAAGGATGCCTGGGAAACCGGTAAGGTCGACAACGCCCCCTTCATGGTGGGTCAGGGCATCGGCCATATCCACGATATTATGAGCTGCAAGGAGATTCTTGAGCGGATGTGCAGTGAAGCGGAAAATCGCCTGCACGCCGCCATGGCCCTGATTCAATAATTTGCGCCCCTTGCCGGTCGGCTGAAAGCCGACCGGCAAGGGGACTGACAGTGCCCGGTGACCCGGGCATCCTGCATTTCCGGTTCACGGTATCATCCGGGCTGCCACGGTGGACACAGACAATAATTCGTGACGCGATGGAACCCGGGCCGTGTACACCGGGAATTAAGCAGGAAAGGAGACTTACTCATGACAGAAGACAAAAGCTTTTATGCCTTTAAAAAAGAAGATCACATTGCCTGGGTAACCCTCGACCGGGCGAACAAACGCAACGCCATGGGCCCGGCGGCCTGGCGTGAAATCGTGCCCCTGTTCGCCGCGATAGAGGCGGACCAGGAGGTGAGGGTCGTGGTCATCAAGGCTGCCGGCCCCATGTTCTGCGCCGGGATCGACCTGGTCGGCATGGCCCCTGAATACCGCGCCCTCAGGGACTGGGACCTAAGCGCCTCGGCGCACGCCGAACTTTTTCATGTGGTCATGCAGCTGCAGGAAAGCATCACCTGCGTGGAAAAATGTTCCAAGCCCGTGATCTGCGCCATCCACGGCAAGTGTATCGGCGCCGGCCTTGACCTGGCCTCGGCCTGTGATATCCGCCTGGCGACCGAGGATGCGACCCTGTGCCTCAAAGAAACCGCCGTAGCCTTCATCGCGGATGTTGGCAGTCTGCAGCGCATGCCGCACATCGTCGGCCAGGGCATCACCCGAGAGATGGCCTATACGGCCGAACCCATGGACGCACAGCGTGCCCTGGCGATCAACCTGGTCAACCGCGTCTTCGCCGATCAGGACGCCATGCTGGTAGCTGCCAGGGAGATGGCCCTCAAGATCGCGGCCAACGCCCCCCTGTCGGTGCAAGGCTCCAAGGAGGTTCTCAACTTCGGGCGCGGCAAAACCATCGCCGATTCGCTCGAATACGTGGCCGCCCGCAGCTCCATGATCCTTCCCTCGGACGACATGGGCGAGACCCTGACGGCCTTCATGGAAAAACGCCCGCCCAACTTCACGGGTAAATAATAACAAGGTCTAAGCTTGCCTAACAATAAAATTTTATATAGCAACATAAGGAGAATACAATGAAAACGCGCATTACCGAAACTTTCGGTATCAAATACCCGATCGTCATGTCCGGCATGAGCTGGATTAGCACCCCAGAGATGGTCGCCGCGGTCTGCAACGCTGGCGGCCTGGGAATCCTGGCCACCGGACCCCTCAACCAGGACGCCACCCGCGCCGCCGTCAGGCGCGTGCGCGAGCTGACCGACAAACCCTTCGGCGCCAACGCCACCCTGCTCTTCCCCGGCGCCATAGAAAACGCCAAGGTACTGCTGGAAGAACAGGTACCGGTCGTCAATTTCGCCCTGGGCAAGGGTGACTGGATCTGTGAAGCCGCCCACAAATACGGCGGCAAGGTCGTCGCTACCGTGGTCAAGGACAAGCACGCCATCAAGGCCCAGCAACAGGGCTGCGACGCCGTCCTCGCCACCGGCCACGAGGCCGCCGCCCACGGCGAAGAGGTCACCTCTCTTTTGCTGGTGCCCTCGCTGGCCGACGCGATCGACATCCCGGTCATAGCCGCCGGCGGCTTCGGCGACGGCCGCGGCTTGGCCGCGGCCCTGGCCCTGGGCGCCGAAGGCATCGCCATGGGCACGCGCTTCATGGCCACCCAAGAAAGCCCGCTGCACAAAAACTACAAGCAGCTTTCGGTGGAAAAGAAGGTTTATGACACCATCTTCTCGAAGCGTTTCGACGGCATCGACTGCCGCGTGATCGACGCCCCGGGCGCCCGCCGCCAGAAACGCGCCGGCCTCAACCCGATCCAGTTGCTCAAGGCTTTGCCCAACTCGGTCTTCATCGCCGAACAGATGCACATGCCCTACCTCAAGATGTTCTTCGGCGTGCTCTTCTCGGGCTGGAAAAACTCCAGCCAGCTGGCCTACATGGCCAATGCCTTTGACTCGCTCAGCAAGGCCACCGTCGAGGGCGACCTCAATAACGGCTGGCTGACCGTGGGCCAGGTCACCGGCCTGATCAACGACATCCCCAGTGTGGCCGAACTGATGGAGCGCATTGTGGCCGCGGCCCGTGAGGTCTCTGGCCGGGTCGTGGAAGAAACCGCCTGAGATTACCCCCGATGCGGCCGGCCTGGCGCATCTTATGAGGAATACATTATGAAAACAATCACATGGAACAAGGAAAACACCACTGCCCTCATCACCATGGACAACGGCGAAAACCGGCACAACCCCGATTTTCTGTACGCCATGCTAAAGGTCTTCGACGAGATCGAGGCCGACCCCGCCACCACCGCTGTGGTACTCGCCTCACGCGATCCCAAATACTGGTCGCTGGGCATCGACCTGGAGTGGATCACGGGTGCCTTAGGCAACGGGCAGAAACAGACCGTGCGAGACTTCATGTACGATCTCAACCGCTTGTCCGCCCGCATTCTCACCTTCCCCCTGCCCGTGATCGCCGCTATCGGAGGCCACACCTTCGGTGACGGCGCCATGCTGGCCATGGCCTGCGACTTCCGCTTCATGAAAGCCGACCGGGGATTCTTCTGCTTCCCGGAGGTGGATATCAACATCCCGTTCTTGCCGTCCATGCTGGAGATCATCCGCAAGGCTATCCCGGGATACGCACTGGAGGAGTTCATCCTGAGCGGTCGCAAAATCCCCGCCGCTGAGCTCGCCGAGCATCACGTCATCATCGAGGCCTGTGCCGACGAAGAGGAGATGCTGAAAACGGCAATGGACTATGCCCGCTCATTCACCAAGGGACGGGCCATCTTCGCCGAACACAAAAAACGTCTCCACAAGGGTATCCTTGATATGATGGAACAACAGGATCCGGCCTATATTGAACCCCTCATCCTGACGGCGTGAACCTGCGGTGACCGAAGGGGGCTATGCACCGATCTGTTCTCCACCTTCACCATCACTTACCTTGACCGTCATCCGTTTGCTGTTGATATCGGTCAACGTAAGGCGGGCTGTTTCGTTGAACCTCAGTCCTGAAAAAGCGGAAAAGCGTTCAATCAACTTTTTGAAAGGTGTGCCTAATTAAAGAAGCGTGTAGCGTCAAAATAGTACCGCGCCCTGAATTCGATGCGCCAGTCATTCTGCTTTTCACCGAATTCGGAGTTGTCAGGTTTGGCGAGAAAGGCGGCTTTCAAACGCAATTCGAGGTTTGTAATCCCCGTATAGAGAATCTCGGGAGAAAGGGAATAACTTCTATCGTTAATGTTGTATATGCATGTGACCGACGGGGTTAAATAGAGTATATCGAATGGCTCTTTCTGTGAAATCCTAAGGTATAGATAGTCCCTCATGGGATTCGGTCTTCCGTAAATGCCTTCGGTCATTGTTTTTGCCTTGTTCAGGAGTGTCTCATTGCCTGACGAAATATACGCATTATAGCCGTTGTCCACGAGTCCGAAAAAGCCCTCCATCTCTTCACCGGTGAACCCCGTCCCGTTCCGGTAATATTCCCCTATAAACGTCGTATCGGATTCCGTGAGGTACCTGATACCGAGAAGATAACTTTTTGCGTCATAGCTTGTTTGAGTTGTCTTGCCGGCAGTGTCAACGGTCTTTTTTGTGATGTCATCGATATACGCGAATTCACCGTGGATTTCAAAATTTGGGGTTATATTTCTGGAAAAGTCCGCTCCGAAACGATCCGGCCTGCTGCTTCCCTTTAAAAACATGAAATCGATGTCCGTATCATAGAGGAGAAGATAGAGTTTGCATGCATAATTTGTGTTGTTTCGCACTCCGAATTCAGTGTTTACATGCTCATAAACGGGAATTACAACGGGAGTGATGGATATGGCCTGCAACGGTCCGGAGAAGCTCTTTATGTAATCTGCCGACGCCATTATATATCCCTCAAGGGAAAGATCAGGATCATCTGGATTTTTAGGGCGGCCGACGAATGCCACGGGATTCCATGCGTACCCCTTCCCCCACTTCAGAGCTTTTTTGCCTATACTGATGTTGAAACTGGAAGATGGTTTGACTGACAGATATCCTTCCTCGATGATCACATCCGTCTCTGATTTGATGTCCGACTCTGTTGTATTCAGGTTCGATCGGATATAGACCTCCGAAAATCCCTTCTTGTATGCCCCGTTCATCGACAGTTTGAAGTTGTATTCATCGAGGAAATTTTTTTCCGGCCGGTTGTAAAAATTGAGCTTGTAAAAGGCGGCGTCATGGTCGAGCAGGAAAACCTTCGGCATAAATTCCAGATACCCCCCGATGG
>Ga0307990_1000940_pt1 | contig 24973 bp, 28 predicted proteins | sample EllFjometagen129_FD_203168 | JGI IMG/M metagenome (GOLD analysis project Ga0307990, IMG submission 203168) | Marine microbial communities from Ellis Fjord, Antarctic Ocean - #129 | ecosystem: Environmental > Aquatic > Marine > Unclassified | place: Southern Ocean | collected 2014-10-08
TAAAACTAAAGACATTTATTAGAGAAGATAATAATGCTGGTCCGGATTTCCTAATCAATGAGAATATACATGTTGAGTGTATTATTTCAACCTTTGGTTCTCTTGAAAAACCTGAGACACACCGGTTGTCTGAACCAATATTCGGTGTATATGATCCCGTACCTCAAAAAAACAAATTACTTCCTAGAGTGACAAGCAGTATAAAAGAAAAAATAGAAAAATTTGAAGGCTACTCAAAAGTAATAAATACAAATGAACCATACGTAATTTTTGTTGGATTATCATTACTTGGTACTGTATACAATTTCGGTGAAAATTTTGATGATTTACTGTTACCATTACTTGATGTTGGCGATAGAATAGTATATTTAAATAAAAAAACACTTAAGTATTCACACTATGACTTTATAAGAAACAATTCATTACGCAAGACTAGTGGTAAAGAAATACCAATAGGATATTTCTTAATGGAAGAACTTAGTTTTATTTCTGCAATTATATTTACAGATTCACAATTCAAAGACTTCTACACTAAAGATAACACTGCTATATTTCTAAATCCATTAGCCAAAAACCCATTGGATCCAAAAATCTTCAAAGGATTAAAAATATATGGAGTTACTAAAAATGATTCCCAGGGTTATTCATATGATAGAATACTATTTGATAATAAAAAATAGATATTGTAAAATAAGATTTACAAGAAATAACGTGAGGTATGACATTATAAAGTGATTTATGAACAAAAAATGTGCAAAAGTGTGAGTACAATAATATACTGTTTATTCCCATGGTGGAGCCCCTCCTCCACCACACAAACCCACTTCCGTATACGGGTAACGTTCGGGGACTATATTCTCCACCATTTGAAGCCGTAACCGAGAATTTATGGAGTATTTATATACTTTATATGAATTCTCGGTTTTTGTATGCACAAAAGAGGCAAAAAAGTCATATTTTTTGGTGATATTGAAAATATGCGTTTCTTGTTGTTTCAGGGGTTTAGTTTGAATCTCGCAAACTGATTTAAGTCAAAAGAAGTTCGATAATTGTATTTTGATTTCCTAAAAAAGATAGAGGATTGATATTTTAGTAAAGTCAACTATAAGTTTACCTAAGAAGTATTGTGAATTAAATAAAGATGATATAACATATGTATAAGATAGGGGGGCGAATGATATTGAAGTTTTCTAGGAACTTTAAGAAACATAGAGTTAATAATGGATTAGCTCAAGAAGTATTGTGAATTAAATAAAGATGATATAATATGTATATATGGCATGGGGGTGAAAGATATTGAAGTTTTCTGAGAACGTAAAGAAACATAGAATTAATAATGGGTTAACCCAAGAACAACTAGCGAAAAAATTGTTTGTGACTAAACAAGCAGTAAGTAAATGGGAAACAGGAAAAGGATATCCAGATGCTTCTACACTTCCTGCAATAGCAGAGGTGCTAGATATATCTATTGATCAGTTAATGGGTACCAATGAAAAAAGGAATATGAGAAGATCAATTCAAGCATTGAAAATTTCAATAATATCAGCAGTTCTGTTAATTCTGATAATCGTTTTAGCAGTGCCATTAGTAAGAAACTATAATAATGCCCAATCCATTAAAGAAATAGAAAAGGAAGTAAGTTTTGGTCTCCCTAAATATGGAGATATTACTTCAAGTGATTTAGAGAATTGGGAAGTTTACGGAAACACAATCCCCATAAGTAGAATGAGTTATATTATCTTTGAAAATGATAAGACATTAATAGAATTTGAAGAAGAAATAAGTGTAAGCAATGAATGGAATAAAGAGATATCAAATGATTTACTAATAATAATTCCAAATGAGATCCAAAGTTATTTAGAGATTGGAGATAATTTTAGATTATTGAATATCTCATCATCAAGTATTAATCTGTTACCATCTACTGATGGAGATTACGATTTTATATTACTAATTTATCAAAATGATTACAGTAGATTACTCATATTTGAGTATTCACTGACTTATAAAGGAGGACAAAATGAAGGATAAATCAATATTGGTTTTAGTTTTTATTACTATAATAATTTTACTTGCTGGATGTTCAAAAAATGGGGATTTACCTGAAAACATTATTGGTACTTATACATATTCAGAATGCGTTTACTTAAACCCATTATCATCATCAACAATGGAGGGTTATACTGGAAGCGAGAACAAAAATATGATTATTTATCAATTGGAAGAAAATAGATTTTTAATATTTGATGCAAATAATGAAGTAATCGAAGAATTCAGTAATGTTGAATATATTAATGTTGATGTGTATTTAGATAATGAAGATATATTTAATTTGTTTGCTTCTGATTTTTTAGATAATGTTGATTCTAGATATGATATTTATAGCGATGGTAAAAGGATTGATTATTTAATATATAGCAAAGATGAAGAGATATTTATTGCTGAGTTAAAAGATTTAAAGGGAAATACTGCTGGTTTTTCAATATGGGCAATATTCAATATAGAATGATAAATGTACTTGCATTTATCATTTTTTCTTTTGTTTTTTCACATAAGCAAGTACGTGTTAAAGAATAGATTAAAATAACACAAAATATGCAAGATAATTGAATTCTGTGTAAAAACGATGCAAAAAATGGGGGCCTAAGTTTTGGACACGTATTCCTATGGTGTAGCCCTCCTCCACCACACGACCCCGCTTCCGTATACGGGTAATGTTCAGGGACTATATTCTCCACCATTTGTACACGTTACCGAGAATTTATGAGTATTATTATACTTTATATGAATTCTCGGTTTTTGTATGCTTGAAAGAGGCAAAAAAGTGTTGTTTTTTGATAATATTAAAAATATGCATTCCTTGTTGTTTCAGAGGTTTAGTTTGAATCTCGGAAATTGCACATTTAGACTTTTTGGATAAATGGCTTTTTGAAGGAAGTTGAAGTGTTTTTCATAGAAATTGATACAGTGGTTCGAGGACACCTAATTATTTTTGCAATTTAGCTATTATTTTTTGTACTTTATGGAAATAGATTTAGAATTGAATACAATGATAGTATACTAAATATAGTATTATACGAGGAGATGAGATTATGAAAAGGAAGACATTACTAGTTTTAATGATATTATTCGTTTTATCATTATCCTCTTGTCAAAAAGAGAAAATAGACCCTACTATAATACGTGAAGGGCGACAAGTAGCTGAATCATTTGATGATAACTTTATAATTATACTTTATTGTGAAAAGGATAGTTTAAGTGATATAGAAGAAGTTAATATATGGGGAACTATACAATATATAGGTTCAGAAGACTCAATTGATATATATTCAGGTGAGCCTTATGCAGGTTTCGATGTGGAAAGTGAAGGTGTTAAGTTCATTTCATTTATGCGGTTAACCCTACTTAAAACAACAACTTTAAAAAAGGGCGAAGTATATGAATTTCCTCTACAAAAATCTGGAGGATTTAGCGAGGATGCTGAAGATGCAGATTTTTGGCGAGATTTTTATACTGAAGAGAAAATGCTATTTCCGATAGGAGAATACCAAGTAACATTTTACACAGATTTCTATACAGATAATGATTCAGATATTGGGCTAAGTGTAGAATATCAGTTCGAAGTAGAATAACATAAAACTATAGGATTCTCTTATTTGAGAATCCTTTTTTATTGATGCTATATATCATGTTTGCATCACATTGGATAATTGTTGTTTCATAAAATCGGATATTTATATTTTCTAATTGTAATACCACTCATTGGGTGGTAATATTAATGTGAGGTGATACTATGGATTTTAAAATCAAAGAAACAAGAGCGGAATACCATATTACTCAAAAAGAATTAAGTGATATAACGGATATCCCATTAAGAACAATTGAAAACTGGGAAAGCGGTAAACGTAAACCAAGTCCATGGGTTGAAAAAATGATAATAGAGAATCTAAGAAACAGACCTCATAATGAATACGGGATTATAACAAATAAAAAAGGTTACTACACTATTAATCAAATAAGAGATTTATTATTATCTTTAACATTCGAGTATGAAATTGATAAACTTATACTCTTTGGTTCTTATTCAAAAGGAGAACAGGATGAAGGTAGCGACATTGATTTAGTTGTTGATGGATCAATTAGAGGATTAGACTTCTTTGGACTATTAGAGGACGTTACGAATCTATTTGTAAAGTCTGTTGATCTAATTCATCTATCGCAAATAGAAAAAAACTCCTATACATATCAGGAAGTTATGAAGGGAGTTATCCTTTATGATAGAAAGAGATAGAAAAGCAATAGAGCGAATAATATATCATATAGAAATGATAAATGTGTATATGCAACATATATCAACGCTAAAGGAGTTTAATAATAATTCAATTATTCAGGATGCTGTTGTGTTTAACCTATTGCAAATAGGTGGAATAGCAAAGAATCGTATTAGTGATAGAATAAAGAAACAATATTCTTCCATATTTTGGAATAAGATATACGGTTTTAGAAATCGTTTAGTTCATGATTATACTAATATTATATTAGATGTGGTTTACGATACAATTATTGAAGATTTAGAAAATTTTTATAAACAACTTAAATCAATACTATAAATCAATCAGATTTGGATATGTATTGCTATGGTGGAAATCTCCACCACCATCTAATTTCGTTTCAAGATACTGATAACGTTCGGGGACTATATTATCCACCAGTTCTACCCGTAACTCCGAGAATTAACATTTTCGCTAACTACTGCGATATTCTCGGTTTTTTGTTTGGGAAAAAATGTCAGTTTTTTGCTCCGGTTACGGATACAAAATGCAAGCTAGAAGCATGTTGTTTAAGGGGTCTTTTTCGCGACTCGGAACGGAGTTTGAGCTAAGAAAAACATATTTTTATCACTTAAATTTTCATATAAATAAATATATATATTTGCTCGGTGTTTTTGGTGTATTACGTGTTTTAGGTGTAGCCTTAATTAAAGAAGAATTATTGAGGTTACTTAGAAAACACAATAATGAAGGTTATTATAAGTTATAGGATCGATTATATTGCTTTTAATATTGGACAGGGGTGGTCCAAACTCAAACCCACCAGTAATGACAATACAAAATCTTAACATAGCAACCTATAGTTGCGTAATTTCTAACCAGAATTGGTAGAGCAACCAATAGATATTGTGTTATAATTGAATTACTTTAAAATAGGAGGCACAGTATGGATGGGCGAATTGCAAACAGATTACAGAGATTAAGAACAAAACATGGATTATCACAAGAGGAGCTAGCTGGAAAAATTGGTATTAGCCGTCAAGCGGTTTCTAAATGGGAAAGAGGAGAATCATCACCGGACACAGATAATCTGTTAGCTCTGGCTACAGTTTATGATTTAACAATAGATGAAATGCTATATTCCGAAAATTTAACCAGTGATCAAAAAAACATTGTAGATTCAAAAAGTAATAATCAAGCTAAAACATGGAAAGAAGAAAAATCAAAATGGAGAGGACTCCCCTATCCAATAGTTGCAGTTGTCAAGTTGATATTTTTACTTAAACAGCTATTTAGTTCAAAGAAAATAGGAAAAGATGAATGATAGAAAAAAAGTATTCATATTTTTACTTCATGATTGGGTTTATTTTTCTATTTTTTTTTAATGGAAGGTATATTTTGCCTTTAGCTGCGTTCTTAGCACCAGCATTTTTAATACGCTTTTTGCGATTTCAAAAGCCTTTAAAAGGCTTCTTAATGTTGTTATTAGCATTTTGGATATCAAATATTTTTATATGGCAAGACATGTTGCCAATGTCGGGTTTATTTTACTATTTTCTTATGTTTATGTTCGGTGTACCAATAGCACTTATATTTTTAATTGATAAGCTTTTTACTAATAAAATAAAGAGTATTATATCAACTCTTGTTTTTCCATCGGCTTATGTAATATTTGAATATATGACTATATATTTAAATCCTTCAGGTTCATATGGTTCACTTGCACATACACAATCAAATTTGGTGTTATTACAGATAGTATCAGTTACAGGGATTTGGGGATTGATTTTTATAATTACTTGGATACCATCAATGATAAATTGGCTCTGGGATTCTGCTTTTGAAAGAAAGAGACTCAAGTCAGCATTCTTAGTATGTATTATTCCAATACTATTTATTATTTTATTTGGTCAGATAAGATTATCAATTAATAGTAATAGTGAAACGGTAATGGTTGCTTCAATCATAGCTGATAATTATGGTGATGGTGCTAACAGTGATTTTCTTTTTCGTTCTGAGAATGCTGCTAAAGCTGGTGCAAAAATCATATTTGGTAGTGAAAACTCTATTCAATTAAATGAAAGTGAAGAAACTGAATTTATTGAAAAAGCTCAAGAAATCGCTATAAACAATAACGTATATATAGGGTTACCAATACAGAAAATATTTGATTTTTCGCTTCTCCAAAAAAAAGTAATTTGGATATCTCCTTTAGGTGAAATACTATTTACGTATTATAAATCAAAGCCAACAACGGGAGAGGGCGATTATGGAAATGGAAAAATCCAGTATTTTGATTCCATTTATGGTCGAATAGGTTCAGTAATATGTTTTGATTTAGATTTTCCATCTCTTATTAGCCAAGTTAGTGAGATGGATATAGATATAATGTTAATACCAGGTAATGATTGGTATGAAATAAGTCCTTATCATACCTATGTCGGTTCAATGAGGTCTATTGAGTATGGATTCAATCAAGTTAGAACTGTTTCAAAAGGGTTATCTGCATCGTTTAATTATAAAGGAGAAGTCTTATCAACATTGGATGATTTTCATACAGAAGATAGTACTATGTATTCTAATGTTCCAATCAATGGTCAAAGTACAATCTATTCATTGTTAGGAGACTACTTTGCCTGGATGTGTTTTGTAGTTCTTTCTGTTTTAACAACAATATATTTTAGTCACAGTAAGAAAAAGAGTAAAACTCTATAAGGACAAGAAAACTACTCAAATCTCATTGTATTAATGAAGTAAAGCATGCTATTTTTTTAATGAAAAACACGATAAACATTAGTAATGATAATACACTAAATCTACACTATATATTATAAGAGGGGGTTTTGAAATGTTAGTAGGATTTATACAATATGATGTTTTGAAAAACAAAAAAGACAATTTTAATATTGTTGAAAGTAATTTATGCAAAAATATGTGCGAAAAGAGGGAACCGAAAATTTGGGTGTGTATTCCCATGGTGGAGCCCCCCCTCCACCACACAAATCCGTTTCCGTATACGGGTAAACTTCGGGGACTATATTCTCCACCAGATCTACCCGTAACCCCGAGATTTAGTAGTTTCTTTTACTACTTAGATAATCTCGGGTTTTTATATACAAAAAAATATCAGTTTTTTGCTCCGGTTACGGGTATAAAATAGTTGATAGAAACATGTTGTTTAAGGGGTCTTTTTCGCGTCTCGGAAACTGTTTTGAGTGGATAAAACGAAAGTTTACCATCACTTTCTGAAGTCGATTTACACTATTTTTATCATTTTATTTCCACGTACTAACAAGTGATTCAAATTATAATAAAGACTGTTACAACAATCAATAAGGGGTGGTTACTGTGAATATTGATATTAATGATTTGGACAAAAGGAAATTATTTTGGTTTGCTGGAATATATTATGGATTTTATATTGTTATTTTAGGTTTATCTTATTTGAGTCAAAATAACATTACTGATTTTTTAGTAGCGCAAGGAAATGATATTGGAATATATGGTGAAACAACTTTAATAAGCTTTATACTGGGAATAGTAATCAATACATCTTTATTTCTGGTTTATATTGTAGCAATATGGTTAACAATAGCAATTAGAGAAATATGCCTAAATATTATATTAGTCTTAATTCCTATGGGGTTGTCTGTTTTTATTTTCTATGAAACTATACATCTTTATACTAATAATGGGTTTGATCCTGACAATCAATTTTGGATTGAGTTAAGCTTAAGAAGTTTGCTATACTTTTTGGCATTTATAATAGGCTGGATGTTCATCAGAGATAATCAAACGAATACGTAATATAACAAGTTTGGCAGAATAAGTAAGGGAGATAAAACTTAGATGTCAACACAATACAAGAAAACATACAAGATAACATACAAGATGATTGAAATCTCGTATGTTTTTTGATATAATATTGTTATAGATAGGAGTTGTTGATATGGCATACAAACCACCTTATACAATAACAAGTAACATGTTAAACTATGTTTCATCAATAATGAAGTTAATAGGACAATTAACTAGTAATCACGGATTAGACAATAAACCACAGCTTAGAAGGACAAATAAGATAAATTCTATTTATTCTTCACTAGCGATTGAGAACAATATACTTAGTGAGAAACAAGTAAGAGATATTATTAATGGTAAATTAGTTATTGGACCTAAAAGGGATATCCTAGAAGTGCAAAATGCAATTAAAGTATATGATAGCATTCTTACAATAAATCCATTCGATAGTAATGAGTTACTTAAGTATCATGGAGTTATGATGGAGTCACTTGTTGATGATTATGGAAAGTATCGATTAGGACAAGAAGGAGTATTTGATGGAGATAGAGTTATCTTTATTGCTCCACCAGCAACAAGAGTTCCTTCATTGATTTCCGATTTATACGATTATATTAATAATTACGATGGAAATATTCTTATTAAATCTTGTGTTTTTCATTATGAATTCGAATTCATTCATCCTTTTTCAGATGGAAATGGCAGAATGGGAAGGTTATTCCAAACTTGTTTGCTTGCTTCAGAGGAAGAAGTGTTTGCATACTTGCCGATAGAATCTATTATTAAAGAAAGACAACAAGAATATTATGATGCGATTGCCACATGTAATAAAGAAGGTAATTCTAATACTTTCATAGAGTTTATGCTTGATTCTATACTTGAAACAGTTAAGCGTATTATAAAAACTTCAAAAAAAGAGTCAGGTTTGCTAAGTATACAAGCTAAAAAACTTATCAATATAATGGAAGTAGGAATACCATATTCTACAAAAGAATTATTAGAGTTACTTGAAATGAAATCACGAGCTTCATTTAAAAAAAATTATCTTGATCCAGTAATTGAATTTGGATTAGTTGAAATGACATTACCAAATACTCCAAATAGTAGAAATCAAAGATATGTTAAGAAATAAGTAACAAAAATAAGAACCTGTAATTTGGTTACGTATACGGGTAACGTTCGGGGACTATATTCTCCACCATTATCGACCGTAACCCCGAGATTTAGTAGTTTCTTTTACTACTTAGATAATCTCGGGTTTTTGTTTGGAAAAATACATGAGTTTTTTGCTCCGGTTACGGGAACAAAAAGTACCCCAGAAACATGTTGTTTTAGGGGTCTTTTTCGAATCACGGAAGTTGTTTTAAGTTGAATAAATTATGATATTTTATCATATTTTTGCTTTTGTGAAAGTATTTTAGTATTATTATTTTTAAAAAAAAGTAAATAATTGCAATAAATTTCAACTTTGTAGCATTAGTATAGTATAAGACAAAAAAACAGGAGGAAATAAAAATGAAAAAAATTATTGGCTTAGTATTATTATTAATAGCTGTTTTTGCATTAGCGGCTTGTGAAGAAACTGCAAGTGTAGTTGCTTCAACAATCGCAATTGATGTAAATCCAAGTGTTGAATTAGATTTAGACGATAAAGACAAAGTATTAAATGTAATAATGAATAATGAGGATGCAGTAATTATTGTAGGAGATATGGATTTAGTAGGTGTTGATTATAATATCGCAGTAAATGCTTTAATAGGTTCAATGGTACAAAATGGATATATAACTGAATTTACAAATTCAGTATTAATATCAGTTCATAGTGAAGATGCGGAAAAAGAAGCTTTATTGATGGTAGAAGTAACCGAGGCAGTGAGTAAAACGTTAACTGCTAGTTCAATTAAGGGCTCAATAATCACAAAAGAATACTCAGGTGATGATGCAGATGTTGAAGAACTTTCTGAATTACTAGATATTTCTGAAGCTAGAGCAGATTTAATTTTAGATATATTAGAATTAGATCCAAGAGTTACTGCTGAAGAATTAGCACTTTTATCAATAAATGATTTAAATTTATATTTAGATTCAAAAAATTATAAAATGGATAATGTTGAAAAAATAGGTGTAGCAAGTATCTTAGATTATATAACATCTGAAGAAGCATACCAATTAGCTTTAACATCGTTAGAGTTAAATATATTGGACGTTATTAAGTATGAAATTGAATTGGAACAAGATCATGGAATAATGGTATATGAAATCGATATTGACATATCAAATGATAAATATGAAGTTTTAATTGATGCAAAAGAAGGTACAGTAGTTGTAAAAATTAAAGACGATAAAGATGAAGTCTTCCCTACGGATGTGTTAAGCACTGAAGAAGTACTAGTTTTAGTTCTAGTTGAATTATCAATTAACGAAAGTGAAATTCAAGAATTAGAAATAGAACAAGAAATGGAAAATGGGTTCGCTTATTACGAAATCGAGTTTGAATTACTAGGACAAAAATATAAACTAGAGGTATCGGCAATCGATGGAGCGATATTAACAAACAATATGGATGAAGCTGGTTTCGAATATAAAGATGATAAAGATGATGTTTTACCTACTGATGTATTAAGTGCTGAAGATGTACTAGTTTTAGTGCTAGCTGAATTATCAATTAACGAAAGTGAAATTCAAGAATTAGAAATAGAACAAGCAACGGAAGATGGGTTCGCATATTACGAAATAGAGTTTGAATTTTTAGAAGAAAAATATCAACTAGAGGTATCGGCAATTGATGGAACGATACTAACAAATAATATGGATGAAGCCGATGATGACAAAGATGACAAAGATGACAAAGGCGAAGTCTTCCCTACTGATGTATTAAGTGCTGAAGAAGTACTAGTTTTAGTGCTAGCTGAATTACTTATTAGCGAAAGTGAAATTCAAGAATTAGAAATAGAACAAGCAACGGAAGATGGGTTCGCATATTACGAAATAGAGTTTGAATTTTTAGAAGAAAAATATCAACTAGAGGTATCGGCAATCGATGGAACGATACTAACAAACAATATGGACGACAAAGATGACAAAACTTATGATACCGCTGCTGCTGATTAATCAACAAAATAAATATGTCAATTATGAGTAGATTGAGTTTGAATATAAATTGTGTCAAAAAAAATCCTAATCACAAGGTCCTACTATTCAACTATAAAAATTATCTAATAGAAGATTAGATACAATTACTCGAGCTTTTATTGGCATGAGAGCTGAATGAAAAAAAACTGTAGTAAAGCATTAAAAGGAAGGTGAAAGAATGCAAAATATTCAATATCTAGAATCAATAATAGCTAACAGAATTCTAGAAGAATCACTTGAAGTAAATAATATTCTAATATCATACGTAACAAAAGCTTGTAAGTTTCTTCAGTATTCTGAAAAGGATCTTAAAAAAATTATTCTAGGTGTTTATTTGATGGATATAGGGCTAAAGGTAGATTTTATATCTTCTAAAGACTATGATAATCATACTATAAATGGATGTATGATGATGAGTGGAATAGACGATGTTGAGATAGTAAAAAAAATAATTTTGTTACATCACGAAAATAAAATTGGTACAGGATTCCCATATGGTTTGATGGGGGATGAGATTCCAAAGTATGTTCAAATTGTTTCTATATGCAATGATTATTTGAACCATAAAGCTGAAGGTGATTTAAGATACAACGAAATCATAAGGGAACTCAGCTTATTGTACAATGAAAATATGATTGAGTACTTGTCTGATTTTATTTTTGATAAATAAATATAAATTTTAATACGAGATAATAGAATTACTAAGTAAGGAGAAATATAATATTGAACAACTACGACACATTAGAACAAAATCTCAAATTATATCTAGTTGTGGTTGTAAAAATATAAACTAATAATAATATTTTTTCATTCTCCAGTTCAAAGGCACTTCGGTGCCTTTTTGCTCGGGTGTTATTACATTGAAGAAAGTTTGATGACTTATATTTCTAATGATATTGAATTATTTGATGATGGCTACTACATGACAAAACATATCGTATATTATTTAATATTTATTATCTCAATACGATCAATAATATATTTTAAGAAAATGGATATAAAAAATCTTAGTTAATGAACTAAGATTTCTTATTTTTTATTGGATTTCATCGTTTTTTCTCTTACGATTCCTTCTTTGTTCTTAATATTTACAGAACCTATACTTTTTGAAGCTAAACCTTTTGCTCTTGCAATTGCTTCAGCTTGTGTAGCGAACGAATCTGATATTTTAACTGAACCATGTCGGCGAACAATCCACTTCCCGGTATTTTTATCAAGTAAAACAGTATAATTACTTAATAATCCCATAATAAATCTCCTTTCATAATTATTGGTATTCTATATTTTAATCATACTGCTTATTCTCGAATATTACAATTATCAAGGAATAAATACCTTTATCTTATGACTCAATAATTTGTAAAACAATTACACTCATATAAATAAATTGTAGTCAAAATAAGTCAGTCAGTCCACTTTGTATAAAGATTATAGGTATTTTAGTCTATAAATTCATATAGAAACATAATGATAGCATAAACACCATATATACACATCTTTGTATGATATAAATGTTATAATTATTCTAATTACTTTGATTATAGAAAAATATATTTAAATAAAGTGAGATTTGTTCTAGTAAGTAAATAACTGTTTTGATTGAAGAATTGTTTAATTTAATTAAAATACTTAGGGTTACTACTGGATATGTGTTGAAACAACAAAAATAGAGTATAATGAATGTTGAAAGTGAAATGAATAAGTTTTTTAATAAATTTTGAATGGAGGTGAATAGAATGAATCTTTTATTATGGTTGATTTTTGGTGGATTTGTAGGATGGATTGCAAGTATAATTACTAATAACAATAAAAGAATGGGAATCCTAGCAAATATCATTGTAGGTATATTAGGATCATCATTAGGAGGATGGATTGCATCACTCTTAGGTATTGGGTCGTTTTCTGATTTTAGCTTAGGTAGTACTTTGATTGCGATTGGCGGAGCTGTTATTTTAATATTTATCATTAATTCATTTAGATCAAACAAATATTAATTAAATAATTGTTACTGAAATAGATTTATACGATTAAATCCAATTCTGAAAGGATAAAATATATATGAAAAAATTCAAAAAAGACACATTTACAATAAGCATCATAATTATAGGTATTCTTGCTGCTTTTACAATCTTTTTACCTACAATGGAATTCCCAAATAGTGAGACATCTTTTGCGGGATATGAACTTGTTTTAGGAATAGAATTTGTAAACTTAGGAATTTGGGCAAGTGGATATATTAACTTTAGTTTTTTAGGAATTATTGCTTATCTATTACCAATAGCAGCAGTGCTTTCTGTGGTTTTTATTAAAAAAGGATATCTAATTGCTATCTTATTATTTGCTTCAAGTGCTATCTTGTTATTTCTGATGCCTGAATATATTAAAACAACAGTTACTATTTTTAATACAGAAACTGAGATTGAAATCGATTGGGTAAATTTATATGGACTAATTTTAGCACAAAGCATGGCAATTATCGGATTACTTCTCAGTTTAATTAAAGCTGTAAAGTTTCCAAATACTAATTAAAACGACTTATATAATTTTTTTTGTTTAAATATATATTACAATTGTAATATATATAAAGAAGCACTTTAGCATTATTTGTCTCATAGTAAAAACAGAAAAAGGAGAAAAAAAATGAATAGTATATTTCATTTAGGAATTGTAGTAGCATCATTAATTATATTGTATTTTGCATATTTTACGAAAAACGAATTAGCAAAATTAATTGTCTTCGTATTATTAGGAGCAATCTTAATTGGGGAATTGTTAGGTATTTTAGCTGGAATTCAATTTTTGGATTTTCTAGGGGATATTTTTAATTTATTAAAAACTTTAGTCTTTTTTGTAGAAATTGCAATTATTATTTTTCTTATGTTCTTTAAGTATAAAATTAAAAATAACTCGATTCTCAAAATAACAATTATCGTGTTACTTGTTTTATTAGTGATTGTTGAGGCAAACATATTTTAGTTGATTACTGGTTCAGAAATTATAGAGATATCTAAAAAAAAGGAACGATTTATGTACCAATAAATCGTTCCTTTTCTTTAAAATCTTATTGTAAACTATCAATATTGTTTGTAAGTGAAGTGTATATAGCGTCAAATTGTTCATTAATACGTATGAAAGCATCAACAACATCGGGATCAAAATGCTTGCCAGAACCGTTGATAATGATATCAAAAGTTTCTTTATGCGAAAATATATCTTTATAAGGTCTTTTTGATCTTACTGCATCATAAACATCAACTAGTGCCATAATGCGTGCTGATAAAGGAATATCTCTTCCTTTAAGATGTCCTGAATATCCAGAACCATCCCATTTTTCGTGATGAAATCTTGCGATTTTTCTGCCCATTAAAATTAAATTCGATTTGGGATAGTATTTTATCATATCAGCTAATATGGAATCTCCTATTAAGACATGAGTTTTCATGATTTCCATTTCTTCTGTATTTAATTTCCCTGGTTTTAATAGAATATTGTCTGGTATGTGTACCTTACCGATATCATGCAATGCAGAGGAATAAAATATATCATTAATAAATTGAGTATCGATAATGCCTTTATATCTGTCGTGTTCACTTAAACTAGATGCTAGTGCTTTAGATAAATACTGTACACGTTCAACATGTTTTCCAGTATTTGTATCTCGAGACTCTGTTATTTTAGCTAAAGCAATAATCGCTGCTTGTTGGGAATCTTCAATTTCAGTTATTTTCATTTTTATGTCATCTTCAAGATTTTTACGTTTGTTTTCTAATGTAATCTCGATATTTTTTCTCGCTGTTATTTCTTTGCTGATAGAAATATGATGACTTACATTATTGAATTCATCAAATACCGCAGAAAGAGAAATGGATTCCCAATAGTAACTACCATTTTTTTTACGATTGTAGAACTCTCCAGTCCAAACTTCTTTATTATATATAGCTTCTTTAATTTGTTCAAATTTGTGTTCGTTTTCTGAATTTAGTCTAATTGAGTTTGGTGTCTTTCCAATTACTTCGTTACTAGTATATCCAGTTAATTTTTCAAACATGGGATTGACATAAATAATATTTCTCATTGAATCAGTAATCATAATCGAATTTGGAGAAAAATTGACTGCCTGTGTTATAACACATAATTCTTTCTCTTTTTTCTTATGTTCACTAATATCAATATGTGCACCATTTATTCTCAGAGGAGTATCTCCATCCCATTCTGTTACTTGGCCTGAATCCTTAATCCATATATACTCACCGTTTTTGTGTTTCATTCTGATGTCACTTGAATAATAAGAACATTTCTTTTGAAGTGCGTCACTAATATTTTTCCTTGCCAGGATTAAATCATCTGGATGAGTAAGATTCTTCCATGTATCAATAGTAATGGGTTCTAGTTCTTTTAGTTCATAACCAAGCATGTTTGCCCAAACATCGTTTATTATTATTTTATCAGTTTTAAGATTCCACTCCCAAGCACCGATATATGCTGCTTTTAAAAGTAATTCAACTTTCGTTTTTTGATTTTGCAGTTTAACACTAAGATCTAAACGTTCTAATACATTGATTAGTAGTTTTGAGTATTCCTTTAACGCAATTAGCTCAAAGTCTGTAAAACGATGTCTTTTTTTTACAGAATCAAAACCTACAAATCCAAAGAGTTTATTGTTTCTAAATAATGGAATAGTTAATAGACTTTTTATGCCTTGGGGTTCAACTATCAGTCTTACTCCATTATCTTTAGAAAGTTTAAAAACATCGGGAATATTCATTGGATTATTTGCTTTATGTGTTTCAACCCAATCAGTAACCATAGAAAGAGGTATATCTTGTAAATTATCTATTTCTTTAGTAATACTTTTTGCAGAATACTCATGTGTATTTGAAGTAGTTCCCTTATCAAAATCATATTTAAAAATGTATGAGCGATCTGCATCAACATAATCACCCATTATTTTCAACGAATTATGAATGGCTACATCGATATTTTTAGTTTGCACTAATGCAAATGCTGAAGCTACTTTAGATGCTATAGACATAAATTCTAAAGCGGTAGATTGTTTTTTAAAAGGGGTTTTCATATTCTCAATCTCCTTTAATCTCCCAATTATATTTTTTTAGATATTAGTTACTTGACCACTATAAGATATCAAATATAGCAAATAAAACAATGCTATTTGTCATTAGTTAAGTTTTAATTAATATTACAGCAATAATTATTCTAGTTAGTCATACTTTTCATTAGAAAATGGGGACTCTAAAAAAGGAACTATTCACTTCAATTTTAATCCTCTTTTTTTCTAAAGTTGATTTTTTTTGTTATTGTGAATCTAAGATGAAAGAAGAAAATTATTTATCTAATAATGCCTAGAAAACTGTATCATTTAGAATAATATTCGATGGAACAGCCTTGATGGCTTAATGAATTAGTGAACGATAGTTTGTTTTACCCAAAAAGCCTCGGCTTCAACAATACCAATTGTAAGTATGGGAGTATTCACGTCATCTTGATTTGAAAAGATGTCAAATTTGGGTTAAGAACAAAAGCATTCATGATTGCACTGCTAGACAAGAAAATGTATAAACCACCGTAAAAAAAATATGGATAGTCGACAAGAAAGAATGTGTTAGTGAGCTAACGATGTAAACAAAAGAAACAGTATGAATACATTTCTACTTTTTCTCACAAACTGATATTTCTTTCAATATTTCTTTTGGCCAGTTGATATTTGATAATATATATATATTGGATTGAACCTTCTTTTGTAATACTCTATGAAACTCATTGTTATATTCTTCTAGAATTAAAATCGGGTAAAGTTTAAAGTCTACAAATTCTATCCATATATATTTTATACGATTATTTGTTTTATAGCCTTTTAGTGCATTATCTGCAAACTTATATGTTTTTTTAAAAACAATAATATATTGATGTTTTACATCGTCTATAAAAAAAAGTAGAGCATATTGACTCTACTTTGAGATTTATCACAAAATTTGCAAATATAGCAAGCATCTTTTTCAAAAGGAAGCCCCATATCTTTGCGTACTAAGTTTTCACAGTAGTTTGCCGTTTATAATGTTAACTCAGCTTTAAGCAAAATACAATTTACATGCTTGAAATGATTATCTTTGTAGTTTACAGTATAGTATTTAGTAGCGTTAATGAATGCTAAACTATGGATAAAGAGTTTTGGATTTGTATAGAAGTTAATCTGTAGATATCTGTATTATCATATTCATAAATATTAATTTAGTACTGTTTAGTCTGTTTGTGACTAATATTGGGATTATCATGTCTAGGTTTAAAAAGAAATACATATTGTTAAATATTTACTCGGGAATAGCATTCTTTGTAATTTCTTTAGGAATGACGCTAGTTGGAGCAGGCATTGAAGAAGTAATTGATGGTAGTTTCAATTTAGATTGGATGGGACTGTATAATTCTATATATATGGATTCTGGATCTACGATTGTATTTGTTACATCTTATATATTTATTTTGTTTATGATATCTACAGAAGTATTGTATCTAGTATATAAAGGAAACAAGAATTTAGCAGAATAATGTGCATTTTTATTTGGGTGTGTATTCCAATGATGGAGATCTTCCTCCACCACACAAACCCGCTTCCATATACGGGTAAACTACGAGGACTATATTCTCCACCAAATCTACCCGGAACCCCGAGATTTAGTAGTTAATTTTATATTTCTATAATCTCGGGTTTTTATATAAAAAAAAGATCAGTTTTTCGCTCCGGTTACGGGTACAAAATGCGCACTAGAAACATGTTGTTTAAGGGATTTTTTTCGCAACTCGGAAACTGGTTTGAGCAAGTAAAAATGTAAATCCAATACAAGAGATGATGTATGATATTTTTGGTGTATCTTGTGTTGCCAATCTATTTGATCAAAAATTTCTTTTATTAAGATATACAACAAAAAAGTTGTATTGTAAATTACCTAAAATAATGGGGAATATAGATTGTTTGGTTCAATCCTGGTAAGATAGTGCCTTTTATATTTTGTTATGGTAAAATGTAATTAATTAGGAGATACAAGTTGTCCTTACAAATTCTAATTTTATAGAGGAGATATAATGAATAATAATGATTTGGTTTTACATATTGGTAAACTTTACACTACAGAACTTGGCTTAAAAAGGATTCAAAGAAACCTAAACTTGGAGGAATCCAACATAGTAAAATTCTGTGAAAAATTGATATTGAAGAGGGATGCAAGAATTCTAAGAAAAGGGAAAAATTGAAAAGTATAATAATTGTTTGCAAAAAATTATTAATATCTGATATTGATAAAGGAGTAGTTATGATGAATAATGATAAGATTGATTTTCAATCAATAGGAACTATCCGTTCGCCACATAAAGAATTATCAAAAATACCGATTCAACCTGTCTTTTGCAAAGGGATTGAAGGCAAGGTTATATTAAACGACCAATACATTGAAGGATTGAAAGATTTAGATGAATTTTCACATATTTATTTATTTTTCTATTTCAATAAGTCAGAAAAAACCTGTCTTCAACTTAGGCCATATCTTTCAGATGAAAAATATGGTATTTTCGCTACTAGAGCTCCTCATCGCCCAAACAAATTAGGCATGAGTCTTGTTAGATTACTAAGGATTGAAGATAATATTCTTTATGTCAGCGATATTGATATATTAGATGGAACACCACTGGTAGACATTAAGCCCTACATACGAAGATTTGATTCAATAGAAATCTCTAAATCAGGGTGGCAAGATTCTATTCAGGATGATGACGTATTAATTCGAGGATTGAGAGATTATAAGAAATAGACTCGAATTATTTGTTTTATATATAAAAAATAGGATTCTCAAATTTGAGAATCCTTTCATTTATTAATCTATACGAGTTTTTAAAAACACTTGTCAGATCTTTCTTAAATTAGTTTTTTTAACTTGGAAATGACATTCTTTATTACCTTCTACAATAGTATTTCCTACACCCCTATAAAACATCACTTCATTTGGGAGATAGGTATTAAATATTGCATTATCGACTGAACACATGATTTTTGTGAGTTCAGGTACACCTAAAGACGAAAAGACTTCATAAAACATACATTTTGTTATTACAAAACTATATTCATCTTCGGTTTGCTTTGTAATTTTCATAGTATTCTCTTTTGTTATGCCTATTTGGTTTGTTAATTGTTGGAATTTTACAAGATTATTGAAAGTTCTTTTTTCTGTTCCAACGTAAAAATTTGATTGCATTACAGCTAATGCCGAAGGGATAATTGTAGCTCTTGTTATTTCAAAAGCTTCTTCTTTAGAATACCTTTTTTGTAGCCTTAGATAGATTAATGTAATTAAACCACAAGTTTTTCTTAACTCTTTTGAATATTTTTTATCTATTGATTTTACAAATTTAGGGATTCTTATTATTGTTCCTAATAAAAACCAAGTTGCAAAAGGAATGTAATTCTTTAGGATTCCTAAAGCTATTAAAGGTGTTGCTATTTTATTCCTTTTCATTGTATTAACCCACTTCCCATAAATTATGTACATTATATCATATATCTTAGCTTGCTATAAGGACATGTTTATCCTTCCTTTTTTAGAGAAATGCTATATTCTTTTTACTGAGTTATAAGAGTTAGACATGTCAGTTTTAAGAGTATTTTTGTTACATTTATTTACTGTTGGACAACTTGCACAAGAAGTACAAGTTGTTCCAGTTTTTTTATAAGATTTTACTAAGTAAGTAATGATACTACCAAATATAATAATAAGAATTAGTGATGGTATTAAATTATTCAATATTAGCCAATCCTTTCCCTTTACTTGCAAGTTTTTTTAAGTAAATAAATACACCAATAAATGCCGTAATTATAAATATACTTGGTATGAATCCTGTACCGGTTTCACCATAAAATAGTAGTGTTCCAATTTGATAGATTACGATAGCTATAAAATATCCAACTGCAAATTGTAATGTAACTGCAAATATTGTCCATTTTTTACTACCTAATTCACTGTTCATTGCTCCTATTGCTGCAAAACATGGTGGTGTGAATAAGTTGAATGCCATAAATGCAAAGGCACTAACCGCTGTAAGTCCACCAGTACTCATTAAGATGTTTCTTGTAGTTTCAATACTAGAAATTTCAAAATCACCGGAAACACTAAATGCAAAAATAACAGCAAGAGCTCCAACAACTTCTTCTTTAGCCACAAATCCAGCAACAGAAGCTGCAGCAAGACCCCAAACACCAAGACCAAGTGGAATCATTAACCATGCTACTGGTTCTGAAATGAATCGCAACATACTTTCTGATGTATTATCTACTAATTGTAATGAGAAGTTGAAATTAGTTAGAATCCAAATGATGGCGTTCATCAAAACAATAATTGTTCCTGCTTTTTTAATAAATGCCCAAGCTCTATCAAGCATTACTTTGAACGCAGTTTTTAAACTTGGTAATTTATATTCTGGTAATTCAATTACTAAGAATGAGTCTTCTTGGTTTGTGAAATCTGCACCAGTTGTTGCTTTTATGATATATCCTGCAAAGAAGATTACGCCTATTGCTAAAAAGTAAGTAATTGCTGTTAAGTATGATTGATTAGTAAAAAATACTGTGATAAACAATGCTATTACTGGCAACTTTGCACCACATGGTACAAAAGGGGTTAACAAAATTGTCATTCTTCTTTGTTTTTCATTTTTTATTGTTCTTGCAGACATAATCGCAGGAATACTACAAGCTGTTCCTACATACATTGGAATTATTGATTTTCCTGCTAACCCTATCTTTTTGAAATAACGATCCATTACAAGGGAAACCCTTGCCATATATCCGCTATCTTCTAGAAGATTTAGGAGGAAGAATAAAACCATAATTAGCGGTAAGAAGCCGACAACTGCACCGAATCCGCCTATAATTCCTTCTGTAATGATACCTTTGAGAAACTCTCCGGTTCCTGCTGATACAAGTAATCCATTTACCCAATTACCGAAATCTCCAATAATGCTAGTTACAACGTCTGAAATTATTGGTCCTACGTACGTTTGCGATATTGTGAAGATAATATACATAATGACGACGAATATAAGAATGCCTATATATTTGTGTGCAACAATTCTATCCATTTTATCTGTCAATGTTATTTTGTTTGCATTTACATCTTTTTTCTGAGTTTCTGAAATAATGTCTTTGATGTTTTCTTTTCTTTTTTGGTTTTTGTCCACGATACTCTCCTTCTATAATTTGATCTAATGCATCGTCTACAATTTCTTTTAACCCTTTGCCACTTGTGGCTTGAGTAAAATGAACACCTTTTACACCTAATTTTTCTTTTAACATTTTTGAGTCAATTTTTGTTTTTTTCCTTTTGGTTATATCACTTTTATTTAAAGCTACAATAACGGGTATACCAGTGTCAACTAGTTGTAAGGTGAAAAATAAAGATCGCTCAAGATTTGATGCATCTATGATGTTTATTATTACATCGATGTGTTCGTTTTGTAGGAAATTAGTAGCTTCTAGTTCATCATTAGTGTATGCTTTCATACTGTAAGCTCCTGGTAAATCTACTATAATAGTATTTTGATTATGACGGGCGAATCTACGACGTAATCTAGCTTCTTTTTTCATTACTGTTACTCCAGCCCAATTCCCTACTCTTTCATTTCTTCCAGAAAGGGTATTGAATACTGTTGTTTTTCCACTATTGGGATTCCCTGCTATAGCTATTTTCCCCATTTTTCTACCTCAATTAGTGTTGCTATTCCCTTATCAATACCAAAGCGGCCGTCTTTTATATTAATAATGAAAATCGAAGCAATTTTTGAAATGATAGTAATTGAATCTCCAATAGAAAGTCCAATGTTAGATAAATACTGTATGGTATCTCTGCTCCCATTAATTTTTGAAACTGTATAGATAATACCCTGTTCACATTCACCTAGTTTTATCGTCATAGTAGCACCACTTTTCTTGGTTCATAAATAAAGTTATCACAAAAATAATAAATTTAAAAGCATAACTATAATAATTCTAATTAAGCTTATAAATAAAGATTATAAATAGTGTATCAAATAAGAATTTTATTAAGTAACCATAATTTATGTGACAGTTTGGCCAAAATTGACTATAAACACTATATAATTATTGCCAGTACTAAGTTAACAATAATAATTAAAGTAGATTGACAGTGACCCTTAAAGGAGTTTCACACTGGGAAAAAGTGAAAGTTGTCCTTCATGAAGCTGGAGTTAAACACGGTTTTGAAGATCTTGGAAGTCCAGACTTTAATGAGGGTGTTTATAAAAAGTTACTTATCAAAATTAATGAGTTGCTTGGTAAATTACGTTAAGCAGGACTCTATATTTTTATTATAAAAAAACTAGAGAATTCTCAAATTTGAGAATTCTTTTTTACTTGCGTAATGGTGAATGTCTCCACCATTACGCAAACCCCTTCTGTATACAGAAAACTTTTGGGTCTATACTGTTATCTATAATTAGCCATACATAAATGTTATCCTTTACATAATAAGTTGCAACTAAAAATTATACTATATTTAATTACTCATAACCTTTATCAGATTACTTTCTTTTTTTTTAGTGTCTACTTTAGAGGTATCATATCAAAAATATTTAGTATGTTTTTTTGATATACTTACAAAATATGTTAAAAAAGTTGAGGATTAAATTTCGAGTGTACATTTTCATAATAAAGTCCCTATAATAATCATAATTTTTCTTGGATATCAAATGATAAAATTATTTGAATAGGTTTGTGTGATATAATTATATATAAATAGATAAGTTTAATTCACAGTCAAAGATATTTGATGATGGTGTTATAAGTGTAGTATAGATAGTTATTATTAAGAATAAGGAGAGGTGAAAGATGAAAATTATTAAAATTTTATTAGTCGTTGTTTTAGTCGTTGGAATTATTGGAGTAATTGGATTCAACAAAGTTCATATTGAAATGGATGAAGCTGATTTGCCAACAAACGTATATGAAGAGGATGCAGATTTAATGAACATAGTTAATACTAGACTAATGGGTTTGTTTATTCTTTCTGTTGGTAACGAGTATACAGTCGTAGAAGAAGTAATAAATCTTGTAATTTTGGATACCGTCCGTGAAAATGTAAATCTTGAGTATGACCCAATAAGTGATTGTGACACTGATGAATGTAACTATATTTTACAGAATAAAAACTACTACATTAATTATGCATGGGCCGATTTAACTGAAGATAACCAATTAATTGTCCATATTAGTGTTGGATCTGATAAATTTGTCCATATCAATACAATAATTGATTTTTATATGGATATAGATATTAATTATTTAGGATATGAAATTTCATTAACCTTAGACCAATTATTTGTTAATGAAATGGGAATGTCTAAAGATACTTTAGATAAGATATTAAGTAATTTTGACAAAGATAATATTGAAGCAAAAGTAACTAAAGGTGATTTGGATTTAGAAGAGTATAAATACACTTTATCATTTTCTATTTTACCCTAAACAAGTTTTGAATTTAAAGAATTAAGAGTATATATTGAATATCAAAATAGTAAATGCATGTACTAGTTAGCCAAGTACTTGCATTTTTTTCTTGATATATGTTTGAATATTCGACTATAATTAGGTTATATATTTACGAGGAGGAATAAAAATGAGGAAAGTTTTATTTGCTTTTTTACTTGTTGTTGCGGTGTTTTTAACAGGTTGTGATCCTTCAACAGATGATACGGGTAAAGACAAAGATCCAAGTGATACAATTGATCTTGTGGATCCAGAGGATGCACTAAAAGGGATTGACGAAGCATTAATTTTATTGATGGATGGATTATTTGAAGGAGAATTTAATGGAGAAACATTATCTTATTATTTTTATTTACCACAAGATGTAACTTTTGTATTGTCCCTTGAAGCAGAGTTTGATAGTTATGTAGTCGTTAAAGATTTTTTGACAAGTCAAATTGTGTTTGAAGCTGACAATTCGATTTACGGTAATGATACGTATAGTGTCATTAGTTTGGATGAGGGAGAGTATGTTGTTGAAGTAAGTTCTTCTGATGATAAAGTTGGTTCTTTTTCTATTACAATAGGTGGAGATTCTATGTTTACATCAATTGTTGTTGATCAAGTATTAAGTAATACTTTTTCTGTTGGTGAAATACATGGGTATTTAGTAGAAATTGAAGAAGCTTCTTATTACAGTATTCTTAGTATGGGAGATCTTGATTTAGAAGGTACAATAACTTCTATTGAAGGAGAATTTTTAGCCTATGGTGACGATCGCAATGATGAAGATGAAAATTTTGAGATGATTATTTATTTAGAAGAAGGAACATATATTATTGGTGTAGCAGCGTATAGCTCTACTGTAAGTGGAACTTACCAGTTGAAAGTTGAAGCAAAAACTGTTTCACATACGACAACGATTACTGAAAATACATCAATTAATGATATCTTACTTGCGGGTGAGAAAAATGTTGTTGAATTTGATGTATTGAGTGATGGGAATGTTCAACTATACACTCAAAGTATGATTGACTTATTTGGTACTGTTTATGACTCTAATGGAGATATTGTCACATTTAATGATGATGGAAGTTATTCTAGTGATTTTTATATTGATGTGTTCTTAGAAAGTGGAACATATTCTATTGAAGTATCTGGATATGATGAGTATGAAGCTGGGGATTATGTACTGTTTTATGAAAGTACAGTTTCAACTATTCCAGAAGAT
>Ga0307990_1000941_pt1 | contig 24973 bp, 21 predicted proteins | sample EllFjometagen129_FD_203168 | JGI IMG/M metagenome (GOLD analysis project Ga0307990, IMG submission 203168) | Marine microbial communities from Ellis Fjord, Antarctic Ocean - #129 | ecosystem: Environmental > Aquatic > Marine > Unclassified | place: Southern Ocean | collected 2014-10-08
ATCGGCAATCACAAAGGGCGAGCGATTGGCACTCTCCTCGAACAGGTAACGCAGTTCGATCATGCACCAGATACCGCCGGCCAGTAGCTTCTCATAGTCTTTGACGAAATGGGTTCCAATCTCAATCCGGTTAACACCCAGATTTGAAAGCGAGGCTTCGTAAACGTCTTTCTTGGTGTTCAGCTTAACAGCGACCTTATCGATAATCTTGTAGCTGCCCAGCTCCCGGATCTTCGACTTCACTTTCTCAGCCTCATCAGGGCGGACATAGTTCTCGGCCAGTATCCGTTTCACATTTTCAAGGCCCTTGGAAATGACCTGTTCGTCGTCGGATGCACAGTACATCCCCAACAGGTATTCCAGGACATAAATTGGTACGTTAGCACCCTGACTGATCTGTTTCGTCAGATCCTTCCGGACAACCCGACCAGGAAATTGATCCAGCAGAAGTTTGCTTAGGTCTGTCTCATTCATAGTTACCACTCTCCAAATTCATTACCGATACCCAGATTGATCCTAAATGGTATCTTCTTGTATTCCGCGCCCGACTCGTTGTCGGTAAGCACGAGAAAGTAATCCTGGCCCTTGTCATACTTTCCAGCCTTCAGAGTGATCAATACATCATGCTGCCGGTCCTGTATCTGATCACTGGCACTGTCGAAGGTCAGAAGGTGCTCGTCACTGATCTGTTCACCATTACCGCTAAAGAAAGCAATCCGTAGCGTATGCGGCAGTATCTTACCCGCTACCTTGGTCGTCTGCAGAAAAGAGAATCGCTGCCGGTTGTTGGACACCTTCATTCTTGTTGTATCCAGGAGCTGCACCTCCGCCTTCCTTGCCTTGCCGCTCTCGGCCTTCTTGCCTTTCAGGGCTTTGAGAGTCAGCACGGGCACCACTACCTCCTGAAGAAGCGCACCACCATGAACAAACCGCGCACCACCCACAAAGTGGAATCGCTGAGCCCCTTTAGGGACAACAATGTCCATTGTGGATGAAGTTCCGTAGACTGCCTCAGCGCTCAACTTCCACGCCTCCTTCTGGTCCGCTAGGCCGGCACCCACCACGTAACGCTTCTTGCTCTCCTTGACCATTCCACCTGATTCCCACGAATTCTTATCTGTAGTGGCAAGATCACCCATTTGGAACAGAAACCCGTGATCGGCTGTAACCAGGATACGGCTTCCGTTAAGGCAGCCGTGAACAAACTCAACCAGGCGCTTCAGCTCCTGTATAGCAACGGCCACGGCCTCAAATGTACTATCCTCTGTGGCCTGCTTGTCACCGATGGCATCAATGCGATTGTGGTAGATGTAGACCACACGGGTATCCTTGACAAATTTCCGCCCGGCCTTCGTTGTCATTGCCAGCAGATCCTCCGATTTCACACAGATGCCCGTCGGCTCCTTCTTCCTGAGAATCTTCTCACGTTCCGGTGCAGTGACAACCTGACCGTCCAGTACCGGCCGACCTTCGTCATCCAGCCGGAACTCATCATGAGGAAGCAGAGCCGCCATCCCCATCGAAGTACATGAAGGAAGTACCCCCAGCACAGCGGTCAACTCTGACGCAATCCGGTCACCTGTATTGATCAGCCGGCTCAACTCATCGGCTATTTCATAACGCAGAGCATCAGAAATGATTACATAAGCGCGGGAGGTATCCCGTTCATCAAGGATCGGCTGCACGCTGTCAGCGTAGAACGTCCGTTGACTCTTCACTCCCGGCACATTCCATTGCTGGAGCATATCCGCCTCCACGTTCTTTCCCCACGCCAGGGCAAGCTCAGGTAAGTACCAGTTACAGTAAAGGTTTTCGATTGCCGGAAGCAAATCCGTCTTCAATACGTCGAGACCCTGTTTAACGTCAAATGCCGCCGTATAGAACTGCCGGTAGGCCTGGTCAAAGGCATACAGCTCATGGGTATAAGCATCAAACATATCCTCGGCCGATTTGTACTTGAACGAATCACCATATTCCGCCTTCAGCTTGTACATACGGACCGCGGCCGCCAGGGCATCATAGATCTTTCCGTAGCTTCGATCCTGATCACTCGCCCAGAAACGGTCCCGGCGTACGTTGATCATTTTATTTACATAATCCAGATCCATCTGGCTACCCTGGAGCAACCGTTCCAGGCAGGACACCACAATGTGTTTTTCGACCAGCTCAAACGTATCCGCCCGTCCGAGCATCGACGCATCCACGGCACCTATAACGGAGCCCAGATTCAGATCCAGCTCCGCTTCCTCGGATAACTCGGCATAAAGGAAAGCCTGCTTTGCGTTCTGCATCCAGTTGCTGATAAAGACAGATGCGTTTAGTGCGCTGGCATCGCCAGACAGCACAAACCGGAGTAGCCCCTCTGGAAAAACCGCACCAGGCTCCTGGACTATATGTTGATGCAGGTGTGTCACGGTCAGGCGCAGAAAAAGGTCGCGCAGCTTGGGCGTATCACTGCTATAACCCCAATGGTGTTTGACCAATCGCCAATACGCATCTTCCATATTGAACTTGCGCACGTCATCCCACCGTGCGTTATCAACATGAAACCCGACACCGCTGACCTCGCTTAAAAATCCACCGAACAATGCGAGCGTAACTGCCTCGATCCTGGCGAAATCAGCCTTACTCAGCACTGTCAGTATTTTCAGGTCCAGTTCATCTTCACTATCCACCGGCTGCACCAGTCTGGCCAAAGCCCCGGCGCGGGCCTGAGAATTGAAGAAGTCCATGTGGTTGGAGAGATAGGTCGACAGCGATGCCTTCTGCAGGCCCAGAGTCGATAACAGTATCGATGCCCGGTCCGCGCTGAACTTCTCCGCATAAAGATAGATGTCGAGCAGCCAGTCATCGTGAGGCTCGGGCCGATCGAATGGCGCATAGATCAGGAATTTGGCATCCGGCTGATTACGTTCGACCTCCAGCTTCGTTGCTAGTGGTCCATGCTCATCCAGACGCCATTTAATCACGCCTTCGAGGTTCAACTCGTTCACCTCGGTATCAAACGACCGGTCTAGATCGTACCAGAATACCACACGGCAATCCGTTTGGGCGAAAGTCTCAGTAAGAGTTTGTTCTATCTGATTTTTGTTCATATCTTAATCACCGTCAGGGGAAAGGTTATTCAAAGCTTCTGGTTTCACCTCAAAACACACCACTTGACCATCGATAAAAGTTGAATCAAAAGTTAGTGCGGAGGCTTTTTCCGCAGTGGTGACGATACTATATCCCACAGCACTTGCAGCTCTTTGAACGGCCGCATGAGGATGGTACTTCGTCATTCCAGCTGCTATCGAGTAAAAGGGAGCATTTAGATATGACAGTATTTTAGGATTGAAGTTCGCATTCGATCCATGATGGGGAAGCATCAGCACACCAACGAAATCCTGAATATCATAATAATGATAAAGGAAAGGCATTAATCGCGATTTCTCTTTAATGGGAGCATCTCCAGTCAAGAGCCACCCTGCACGCTGCTGCATCCCCAAAACTGGCAACCCTTTTGTATCAACATTGCAACACGACATACCTTTCTCACCGCGTTTCACTATATTTAAGAAGGTAGATTGAGTATAAGGTCCTGAATAGAGCGACATCGTAGTTGCATTCTTTTTTTGCTTTGCCCCCTTCCATACTTGGTTGTAACAATCCGTAATGATTTTTACACACTCCGGATCCTTAAGAACATCGACAACACAATCCTTCCTTAATGCATGGACAATATACGGCACCTTAGATATCAGGCTTTGCTGAACAAGATTTACGAACGCACTTCTCTTATCTTTCCACGGGTGAACGTAAGTCAGAAAATACCAGTCGGCTAGCGCACAAACACCGTTAGTAAGATTGAATTGCTCATCATGGTGCATGTGCATAACATAATTAACGTCCTCGCACAGAGGATCATCAAATTGAACGACATCATTGGGTTTAAGGTCCAAGAATTCTGTCTGCCGATATTCCGATGTTAGTTCAGGAATTGGGCTTTCTGTGGTTGGTCTCTGGGGACCAACATCCCCATTTCCGCCAACAACTACAACCTGTTCTACCTCATGATCTCTTAACCACTTATAAGGATGAGACATACAGAATCGAAAACCTTCGCTTACTTCACCATCTGAAGAGGCTTCCGCATAGAGGTACAACCGTTCAAAATCATCCATATACGGGATAACGGCTTTCTTGATTCGGACATGCTTAAAAAGCGTCTCAAGTCCCTTAATATGATCATCATCGAAATGCGAAATGAAGAGCACCTCGACCATAGGCTTGTCTCTACCTTTCCCGATAGAATCAGCATAGGCCTTGACTGCTGTATCAATATGAGCCTGAGTCGTCGACCCACAGTCATATATGTAGCGTAGGCGTGTCTGCCCAATACAAAGCTCCCCTGTATGAAATCCACCTTGGCCCGCCGGTTGTTGTGTTCTGGTGCAAACTAAACTCATGCCACCCCCAGTTCTAATACCAGGCGTGATATTTCGGACTGCCATGCGAGCCGTTGCTCAGGGTTAGTCCTGCCGGTAGCTACGAAAGACAATGCCTGGCTGACATCATAGAGGTTACTGGCCAGGGCGGACGCACCCGGTACAGGTTGCGTATATTCCACCGGCTTCTCCGTCGCTTCCCCGCTCGCAAATGGATCCGTGAGCTTTACATCCTTGCCAGATTCGCAGATGTGAAATACGCGGCAGCCAGCTTTCTTCCCCCATGCCTTGGTGACATGCTTATCAGCCCACTTCGCTATGTTCTCCAAATCGACCGGAGTTCGATGCCACCTTGTTAGCTGTGCACGATCCTGCTGAACTACCCGGAGTCCTGCTGCAATGATGTCCGGAATATTGGCAAGGTCCATGTTTTTGTTATGGATGTCACGCAACTCTACTTTCGTTTCCCCAATGATGAGTCCATTGGCGCACACAAACCGAAGCCAACCAAGCAGAATTACCAGGCGACTAGACCCATCCACGGAATTGAAGCACTCCAAACGTAGCGCTAGCGGATTATCGTCTCCTGGGTTAAAATCGTACTTATCAGGGAAATAGATTCTTAAATTCATCCACTCGCCAAGTTCGGTTAAGCCTAGCTCACACTGGAGTTCGTCTATCGGAATACCCACCTCCGCAATTCCACTCAGGCACTTCTCTCCGATCTCATAGTGCTGGGCAAGTGTGTAGCTATTGGAAACAATCCCAACCGGTATCGAGTGTTCCACACGAGAGCGCGGCAACCGAACAACCGTACGCACATACGGATTCGCTGGACCTTTTGCGTTACACTGGAATTCTTCTGTCGCGAATTCCGGAATGTGAGGTCTTATCTGTTCCCATGTACCCTTGATGTAACCCGCATCACGGGCACGCCACCGGACGGTCTCATCCAGTATCGTTACGCCATTATCGTTCATGTTCATGCCTTCTTCCCCGTAATCGGTTTGACCTCGGCCAGCAGGTCGCCGAACAGACCGTAGTTGTGTTTCACGCCGTCATCAAGATCGATCTCAATGCGCTGGTCAGCGTAGTGGTGAAGCTTCTCATCATAAACGCGCAGTTCTTCGAGCTGCTTACGCAGCTTGGTCAAGTCACGGTTGGTACGGGTGGCCTGCGCAGTGCTGGTGGCGGCATCCTTGCCTGCTTCCATGTCCTCGATCCTCGCCCGCATCTTGTTCTGCAGCTCATGCACGTAGCCGGTGCGCATTCGTGCCAGTGTGGAGGGCGTATAGCGGTGCAGGTAGACCAATGCCTGGAACGCCTTCTCTTTGCCGCTGTTGAACAGCCAGTAGATCGGACGCTTCTTATACATCTTCATATGATACTTGAAGAAGTCAGCCGCTAGGAAACGCCGGATCGTATCCTGTGGCGACTCGCTGCCCTTGATCCCTATCGCCTCCGCCACAAAGCGCAGGTTCTCGGACAGATGCTCCTTGCCGAAAGTCGCCTTCAGTAACTCCGCGAACCGCGTCGTCACGTCATCCTCAAAATAGGCATCCGCCAATACAGGCAGGATGCCATCCGCATCAGGTTGGAAACCCGATGCCGCCGCGCAGGCTTTCTCATGATCGTACGTGCCGCCGGCGAACTGCAATCCCGGCGTGTCAGATGAGTACCGCCCCATCATGCAACCAACCGCATAACTGATCAGCTCCTTCATCGTGTCGGCGCGCTGTAGCTGTTCGTATTCTTCTTCGGTCTTGCCGGAACCATAGCGGTAATACGGATTGCAAGTAAGAGTGATTTCATTGAGTAGCACCTTTGGCTTCAAGTCATCCTGCAGGCCGTAGGCTTCGATGAAAATACGATTGTTCTCCTCTTCAAGTCGTTGCATCTCAAGCGTGGTTTCCTGTAATTGGGTGCGGAGTGTTCGGTAAGTCTGTGCTAAAGAGCGGCAAGATTGATGTGCTCTAATCAGCGGGTAATCCGAGAAGTTCCAAGATCGTTCGTAAGCGTCCCAGTCGGAACGTGATAACTCAAGAAGTTTAGGAACTATATTCTTTTCAACTTCTATGTGAGACAATGAGCCCGAGATCAGTACGTGTGGCACATTACCTATATCACGAGGCTGAAATTCAATCGTGGGGTTCAACATTTTGAGAATTTCACGCGTAGGTTTGCTGGCTAGGTTGCCTAGAATTGCTAGGCGCTCTCCATCTGAAGGGAAGCAGCTTGACCCCTTTACATCAAAGATATATCCGGCGGGTGATGTCCGTACTCCAAAATGTGATGAACTCGTAGCGGTCCAAGTCACCGAAGGCTGAAAAAAATATCTTTCATTCGAGATCTTCCAACCGAGGTTATCCCAATCCAATTGCGGATATTTCTCAAGTGTAGCGGACTTTACCTCATAGCCATCGTTATACCAATCAAGGACAACTTCATTGTTACCATACCACTTCCGAAAGCTACCACCCTTATTGTAAGGGAACCACTTCCCTCCACTTTTTTTAGCTAGGGTAGCGTTTATGAAGTCAACTCCCATCGAGCCTCTTGAGATTTCAAACCAGAGGCGTAGGAAGCGTTCGTTGTCCCCGGTTCGCATACCAATCATTGGCTTAGCAATAGAACCAATATTTGGGAATTGTTCAAATACATCAAACACAGTGTGCCTCGCCCAATACGCAATCGGACTGCCGGGGATTTTCTTGAAGTCGGTGGTGGAGGCGCGGAAGAACCAGCCACAGTCCGGATTCTGGATGGATTCGATGGTGCGCGGCCCCTGATTCTCAGCACCTCGGAAGTCAGATAGCCGCACATAGCCACCTTTGAATATCGGGTTGCTTTTGTTCTCAAGGGTAAATGTGCAGATGGGAACGGTAGCCCCGTCAAATCCGGAGTACTCCAATTGGACCAATGACGTGATGGTCTTTTTATCAATGAGATAGGAACGTAGCTTCTCGTAGGATGATATAAACATCCAGACAAACGGAGTCATGAAACCAAGCTGCCCGCCAGGCAGCGCCAAATCCAAGTTTCGCACAATGAAGGCGGAGAAAGTATCTGCCTTTACGTCCGTATACTCCTCCTTCAGAAAGTCCTTGAGCGCTTTGTTCTGGCCCTTGCCACCTACGTACGGGGGATTGGTTGTGACAACATGATACCCCTCTGTTAGCATCTTCGCCTGCCGCACCAATCGCACCAGTCGTGGTAGCGCAGGACTAGCGAACAAGGTATCCCCGCCACGTAGCTTCCGAAGCATTGTCTCCATCTCATCAAGTCTGCCAGCCAGCGATTTCGGCACCCGTAGCAACGATCCGTAGTTCTTAGCATCCCAAAAAAATCGCACAAGCGGCGCAAAGGGCTTAAGGCCGTCATCATCTGATCCACCTGATTGCTGTGCGGGCAGAAGCCCTTCATCAGGGAATAAAGACTCATACGTGTCAAATGGCGACCGATGTTCTTTACCTTCCAGCCGGACTTCCACCAGCAAATCAATGCCGTTGGATTCCTCTATTGCCATGACATGAGGATGCACGGCGTTCTCTAAAAACAGGGGGTCGTGCTCCCGCGCTTTCATCATCAGGGCAAAGCCGCTCAACTGGGCGGCTCGTTCGTCGATATCGATTCCATGCAGGTTGTTTTTGAGAATCATACGCGGGATATCGCGCTGGATATAGCCGGTCTCCTCATACATGGAGTAGAGCAGATCGAACATGTAGACAAGAATATGACCACTGCCGCAACAGGGGTCGATGCACCGGATCTCATCCGGTGTATCAACAGTCAGGATTTCGTCCGGAGACAACTTAGCGTCATCCGGATTCTCAATGTAATATGGCATCTTCGCCTTGAGCAGGGAATCAGGATGACTCTGCAGCCACAGACGGCCGAGGCTGTTCTCTACCATGTACTGCACAATCCAGCGCGGGGTGAACAACTGGGTGGCTGCCGGGATGTCCTCCTTCTTCACCACCTTACCGATGACCTGGTCCTTCTTCTCGCTGATGTAGAACTGGTAGAGCCAGCCGACGATCTCGATATCCTGCCAGTCAGCTTCATCAATGCCCGCCACCAGGTCGCGCACAACGGAATCACTCTGCAGAAGATTCTCCGGCATAAGCAGTTCGGTCACATCGTTGGACCGCTCGAAAAGGAATGGCATTGACATAGCCAGCGCGTTGCACTGCGCCAGCAGGAGCATGGAGTAGAGCTTCTGATCCTGATCGCCGCGCATCTTCAGGTCGGCAATCTGCGCCTGACGCTCCTCTCGCACACCCAGAGCCCCGGTGGCTTCCAGTGCGTGCTTCAGGATCTCCGGAGTGTCATCGCCGGACACGGATGAAAAGACGCGGAACGGAAGGTAGCCATTGACCTCCATAAACCGCAGTGCACAGAACCGGTTAAACAGAGTGTAGGCAATGTTCTCCACCACTACCTCAAACCCGTCACGCCGCACACGGTCGACCAGTTCACGGCGCGATATCTCAATAGACTTAGGGAAGGGTCGCCCCTTGATGACAATCATATCCCCGGCCTGTTCGGCCTTCGCGACATCCTTAGCACTGATCCCGAGCGCATTGGCCCGTTCCGTCACGATCTTCTGGAAATAGCGCCGGGCTCTGACGGCATAGTTCTTTACAGCTGTACGGTTCATTCGTCCTCGCCTTCAATGGCACGGTATTTTTGGTTCGGATGGGTGGGGTTGTCGGGATACGTGTAATCCAAGCGTCTGGCGGCCATGAGACGGCGAACAGATCGGCGTAAATATGCTGCTTTTCGTCCAATCAGGACAGCGATTTCCTGGATATCAAGAGACCGCCATGAGCACAACATACATATTGTGTCGTCCATCTCGGCCGGCGGTATACGCTTCTTTAGGCCATCAATTCGATTTTTCAGGGACACCGGAAGCTCCTCACATAGTAACTTGAGCTCCTCACTTAAGGGCTTCAGCTCTGTACTTAACGGGTCGAGCTCTGTACTTAACGGGTCAAGCTCTGTACTTAACGGGTCGAGCTCTGTACTTAACGGGTCGAGCTCTGTACTTAGCGGGCTGAGCTCTATGCTTAACGGGTCGAGCTCTATGCTTAAGGGCGTATCTACTGCCACAGGCTCTATGCTTTTCTGAACTTGGAGAGACGCTAAAAAAACAGGGCCAGGAACATAATAGGTTTTCGATGCCCGCCCCTTCTGCTCCAGAATACCGCAGTCACGGAGACGACGCAGGTGTCCGCTGGCCCGAAGGGTATCAATCTGGTTGATATCACGGTAAACGGCATTGTTCAGTGCTTCGAGTTCCCGCAGGGTAATCAATGCCTTGACTTCGTCCTCGCTCAGGTTGAACTCTCGGAAAAAGCCAAGCCACACGATGTCTTTTTCGTCCCACAGGTGATGTGTGAAAATGGTGGCGGTAAAGGTGTCGGATTCGCGGTCGGACTCGAAGAAGGGCAGTGTCAGGTTGGCGGCTTTCATGAGTTTGCGCATAACCCGAATTCCTGAGCCTTTGGTTTCCGCTAACCCGGTCTCATGCATAATGGCGGCAATCTTCTCGTTACGGGCGATTGAACCGGGTTCACCCAGACGGTCGTCAGGTTTGAGCGAGTGCCCGGGGTTGCGAAATTCAATGCGGTTGCTGTAGCGGATAATCTGGATGGGCTGATGCATGCGGTAGTTGCGGTGGACGAGTGTGTTGACAACCAACTCACGAATGACCTTTTGTGGAATAACAGGAATCTCGCGTCGGCGCACGGCACCTTCATCCAGAGCGAAGCCTTTGGGTATATCGTCAAGGATCTGTGCGGTCACCTTAGGGATCAACATCATCAGAGGGCCACGCATGTCCACTGTCTGAAAACGGGTATCCGGATTCTCTATCCATTCACGCCCAGACACGCGAATGTAGTCAACCCGAGCCAGCGGGAAATGCCGTCGCAGACAAACGCTATTACCGAATGTGAGCGCACCACAGAGGGTGCCAACGGTTCGTCCCTCTTTGCGTGATGTGGCACACAATGAGTAAAGCAACTCTTCATCCGACCACGAGAGTTCAGCAGCATCAGGGTTCATCTCCGCCCGCGCGGAGCGATAGGCTTTTATGGCGGCTGGATCAAAGTCCCGTACCGGGTCAATCTCATCAATGGCGGTCTCGTCGTAACTGTGATGACTGCGCAACTGATAAAACAGCGCGATATCCTCTTCGGTACAGTGTTGATCCGTGGACCCGATACGCCTATAGGCACCTCGCGGCAGACCGGACTTCTTAAAGTAAACCGGTTTCTCCTGTGGTGCCGCTTCAGCTATAAATACAAGCAGGACTGTCTTTCCGTTGATCTCTTCAACAAAAATATCAGGCGAAACAGGGATGTTGAATCGATCCCGGCACTGCGATGCACAATCCGCCTGGATCTTATCAGGGTTTTCCACACCAACCACTGCGTACTCTGGAAAAACCATGGCTTCATCGCGCTCAACACCCATCAGAATATAGCCACCGCCTCTGGCAGGTTCATTGGCCATGGCGCAGACGGACTCCATAATACTCTTATCAATGGCCGAAGCGCGTTTGGCTTCAATCTCAACACGCTCGTCGCCATTGCGAAGCATTTCAAGAATCTCTGTTGCACTCATATTCATTGAATCTGCACCCTTTTTCCATCGGCAATCTCACCATCCAGCCGCTGCTTCACAGCGTCTACAAACGCAGTAACATCCTCAGTGGTTTCGAGGTATGGTTTGGATGCCAGCATTGATGCTTTCACCGTTACGGTCGGCTTGGCCTTCTTGCCCTCTTTCTTCTGACGCAGCGCATCCAACTCTTCCCATGCCGTTTCGTACAGGTTGCGGGCCCGCGTTTCCGCCGCAAGAATAGCGTCGATACTGCCAGTCTCCACCACCTTGGCCTTGACCTGCTGAATGGGATACAGCGCCTGGTTGCTCTGCTTGGCCTCGGCACCGACCTCTCCCGCCAGTTCAAGTAATGCAGTTATCAGCTTCTCGATTCCGGGCAGCACCTTGACCCGGTTTGCGTCAACAACGGCCTTGTCCTGACTGGTGATTTTCTGAACGAGCCCCTTAATCTTCGGTATTCGATCGTACGGCGCATCGTCGGACAGAATGGCCGTAAGCGCCTCCCATGATGCAAGAGTTTCATCAGTGTAATAGCTACTGTTCTGCTGATGGGCCTGAACGAAACTCCAACCACTCTCGAATATTGGCCTCTGGGTCTTGTGAAACCCTTCCACCAGTGCATATCCATCTGCGAATTCACGCAGATCCGAGTCAGCCGCTGCAAACGCTTTCAGGGTTTCGGCCGCGGAGTGATGAGCGGACAACCCAGCAAATACCGTACAGAAACGGTCAAGGAATGTGCGGGTTGGAAAGCAGGCGTAAACGGCCACATTCTGCCAGATCTGCATTGCCTCGTGACGGACTGAAACGCGGTCAGAGATAAAGGCGGATAGCTCCTCACCATCAGCCGGCGGGATCTCGTGGAAGCACTCTTTGATCAGCGTTATAGCCTTCTTGCGGTCTTTCTCGTCAACAATGGGCTGCTTCTGCACCACGATGTCCTGCCAGTAACGAATCTTAGTCAGTGGTTCAATTGACTTCTTGAAATCAAGCAGGTCACCTTTGTAGAGCAAACGCAGTTCGCTGCCCCTGAATAGCCGGGCCACCATTATTACTGTATCCCAGGTTGGCCATCCCCACGGCTTACGGGCATACCGTTCGGCAAGGTCTTTAACCGTTACCTTGTCATAGGTCAGGAAGCGTACATGAAGGTATTCGGTGATCTCGTTGAAAGCCCGGTAGTTGGGGTGACGCTTGTCATCATCGAGGTCGAGGACGAGTTGCCCGCTACCACTGTTGATCATGAGAGCCTTAATCTCCTTCTCGGCCTCGGCGGGGGTGTCACAGGAATGGACAAGGTAAGGCAGTTTCCTGTACGTATTGGCGATCAGGTATTCAAGCACCTCCCGCTGCACGGAGTCAGCCTTGTCGGACTCTATGGACAGGCTCTTGCCCAGTACATACACATCCGATGCAGCAAAAAGTTCTTCTAGTTTTGCGGCTATACGCTGGCGTCGCTTACGATTATCAGCACTGTGATCCTGCAGGATGTGACGTACGCTTTCGGGCACGGTGGTTGGATCCTTTTGCAGGACATACTTCTCAGTACGTTTGTAGGTGGCTATCTCACGCCCTAGGGCGGAATCGTCCTTCAGTTTGAATACGACCTTGCCGGTGCCATCCGCTGTTTCCATGATACAGCGCGTGTTGTCCCAGTGACAGTAGTCCTCATGCAACGGGCTGACGATCTCAACCGTTATGTCTGAGCTGGCATTACCACGAAAAATACCATCACACACCCGGTTATACTCGTAGTCCTTGCGGTTGATTGCCAGGCGGTGCTTGCGGGCATCGCGGAAAATATCCTGGAAAATGATATCCGATACGAGCTGAACCTGTTCCAGATGGTCGATATCGACGTTCTTGATCTCGTTCATGACATCGCGCTCTTCATTAGTAAGGAACGTATAAAGATCGCCGCTGCGCTGCACGAGGGTCTGCTTCTCCAGCCGTACAAGACTTTCTTGAATCGATATCTTGAGCGCCAACTTATCTTCGTCAATACACGTCACGCAAAGCGTGGCAATATTCTGTACATTGGGCTTCACCAGGTTGACATAACGGATCAGAAACAGGGCCTTCAGCACATTTTGGTCGAAAGGCTGAAGCGATTTGTTTTCAGAGACCCGCTCAATGGTCCGGATTACAACACCTTCGAGAAAGCCCTGAATGGCCGGGTAAAAATCATAGAACGGCACCAGCACCCCAGTGCTTTCATCCTGAACCTTCTGGAGCGCCTGCTGGAATGAGTCGAGCATGCTGCGTTCACCCTTGGCGAGGTGCGCACCGCTGGCACCGACTTTGCGGATCGATTCGAACACTTTCTGCAGCAAGTCGAACTGATAGGGAAGAAAGGGGTACGAATCAACAAAGTCAGCAGAGCTCTCGAACGATTTTAGTGTAGCGCTGTCTGACGTGAACGAAATCTGATTCTTCAGAACATCACGAGAGGCCTCATAGACTTTTGAGAGTTCTTTAGCGGGAGCCGCCGTCTTCTCCAGAAGTCTGCGCTTGATGACCTCGTCGCTATTGGTCGATGACAGTGATATCCTAGTATTGAACCGACCCTGAATCTTGGAGAAATCGTTAGCACGCGCACCAGGCATGCTGCCCAGGATGGTGTCGATGTCCTCCTGGGACGTGACAACTACCCATGCACGGCCACCACATTTTACGCCCAGATCCTCGGCGATAGTCTGCAGGTTCAACATCTGCTGAGTATTTTCACCGATGTACTGGCCTACTTCATCAACCAGAAAGATGATCCGGTGCCCCTTGTCACTGGCATTCAGGTAGTCGTTGATCTGTTTGGCAAACTTCTCAACGGACAGGCTGTAATTGCGCTCGGAGTCTTCATACCACTTCTGCGCGGATTCCAGACTCTGGCCGGTGACTTCTGCAAACGCAGACAAAGCATCTTCGGGGGCCAGCCGGAAGGTATCGCGCTCCTCTGACCACTCACTTCCCGCTTTAACCTTGAATGCAGCCTGAAACTCATCGTACTTGCCCTTTGATGTCAGATAACGCTCCAGCTCTGCCAGCTCGGGGATATCCGCACAGTATCCCTGCAGTTCATTGAAGACCTTCATAAAGACCTCCAGCACAGTGTCGCGGTGACGCGCATCATGAACATCGGCTTTACTGTCAATATTGAACAGCACAACGTCCGTACTCTGCTCTACGGACCGGCGGATATCCGCAATAAGAAGTGCATCGTCTATCTTTTCCTCGAAGAAGCTCAGGGCCGGACGTTTGGCGCCGTTGCTATGCGCCTCGATGTTCTCCAGAAGGTAGCCCAGGATTTTTATAAAATGCGATTTGCCTGACCCAAAGAAACCTGAAATCCAGATGCCGATCTTGTCCGTCTGCTTGTCCATCGCTGATGTGTACGCGTTGAAAAACTTGCGCAGATGACCGAGGATCTCAGGTGTGATGATATACTCATCAAGTTCCTGGTAGACGACCTCTTCATCCACTTGGTTGACCTTCACCACACCATTAATGTTGCGGTTTATATCACGCTCAAACATCTGGCCAATTTTCATAGTCATCTCTCAATTCCGGGCATCAGTCGATCAGTCGGAAAGCCCTATAATAGTTCGTATCAAGTAATCCAAAAAGAACCAGCTCCTGCATATTGTACTTGCCGGGGTAGAAAATCACTACCGGCTTTGTATCCAGCTTGTCGTGCAAATTGTTGAGAACTTCGTGCATTCGGATCAGAGGGTAGGCAGCCCCCACGCCTGTTATCAGGATGATATCTGCTTCATCTCCGGCGGCAGTGGCAATATGCCGGGCCACGGCATCTTTTTTCACTATTGGCGCCAGCTTCTTTTTCAGTTGATCCCCGGGCCAGCTCATCTCATTAGCCAATGCCTTGTCATACGCTTTGCGCTCCTTCAAAATCTCAACCAGTAGGTCCAGCAGGTTGACCTCTACAACTCTAGGCTTCATTGACGCGGCGAAGTGCTTCTTCACAAGCGTGACAGCTTCACGAACCCTGAGTTCTTCCTCCGGCGGATAATCGAAGATATAAAACCCGATTTCATTTCCTATCCCACTATTGGTCAGGAAGGCAGGGTCCTCCAGCCGTGAGACGATTCTATTCAACCGTTCATCCAGATTCATATCACGCCACCTTTCCAAGTTTAAGGCATTCCAGAATGCGACCGTCTGAGGATTGGAGCAGACTGTCGGCTACATCAAAAGGGATACTGGGGAACTGGATCAGCATGCGGCGGGTGTCAGAAAGCAACCCAGCCTCAGACAGCATACGGAATATCACCTGGCCGATCTTCTTGCGACTGCTTTCGGTCCACTTCTTTATTTCGGAGTATATGGTCTCACGCTGTTCCAGAAAGCGAGTCCAGTCCTTCTTGTCCAGACTTGGCTCATAGCATCTGACTTTGTCGAAAAGAACGTCTGTTACGAAGTTCCGCACAATGGGGTAGTTCTTGAGTACCGCAGCCATCAACATAAGAGCGGCGCTCTCATCTGTACCCTCGGCCACAATTCGAAGCTGAGGTGGATTCAACTGCTCAAGCCGTAAAATAATGAGCTGGCAGTATTTCCGGGTGGTAGTCGGGCTGTTATTCTGAAAAAGATTACGGTTCATCACCTCAGACTTGATCGTGTCGGGTTCCTCGCCGGAAGCAAGCAGGCGGGCAACAATACGGCTTTCGCGCACAAGCAAAGACCCTACTGTTAAATCACCCCCGTACCTCTTTTGATCTCCAACCATCACTTTAGTGCCAATCCTGCCTTTATATCAAAAACCAAATAAAACGAATCAGAGGGCAATTTCATCTACTGAAAACAACCTATCAATCCCTCAAGAAACAAAACAAACTTCAATGTATATATATTAAGCTAAACGTAGACCAAAAGAAATAGCAAAAACGGGCAACGTCAAACTATTTATCTTAGTTCAGCGTGCGAGTGTAAGCACCTTCCACTGGTGGTGACGCGAACTCTTTTCGGACGTTGGCTGATGGCTCGTTTTGTTTGGCGGCTTGCGCACCGGTCGATTTTTGCTATTATCGATTTGCACAGCCAGATCGAAGACCGTTAATAGCGACCAGAGGAAAAGCAAAATGATTCCAGAGAACCTTAAAGCATTCATTAAAGAATCAAAATGGATATTCGCCAAAACATACGCCAAAACATGGCCGCATGAGTACATTGTGCAGGAGCGAGTCGATAACGATCTGTTCTTGGAACTGGCGCAACATATTGATACATGCGGCTATGTAGAGCACTTCTTTAACAAAGAGGTAACTTACTGGGATTACCAGAGCTATACATACTGGCATATGGAAAACATCATCAACAGGTGCGTTGTAGCCGATACATACCACCGGAGAAAGATCAACGGACGCATGCCTCAGCAATAAGCAGAATCATAGTTGGACGTGCGTCAGTCATAGCAGACGGTCGACTCTCCTTCCTCAATCCGAGTTGAACGGCACTTCGGGCAACGAGGGACTGCATGCAGGGTGTACTTACCGCCGCAACTGCATTTCCCGGCAACAGCCTCGACTCCTCTGCTGTACTCATCTTCGGATATCGGTTCGACTGGTGCATGTTCCCGGATGTTCCGGTCATGTTCTGAGCTCGCAACGCAGTAGGGACCCGACAACCCTTTTAAGTAACGCAGATGGAGTTCGCCAAGTGCTTCAGAGCCCACGGTTTTCGTCCTGCCACATTTATCACATCGAAGCAGATGGAAAGCGAATCCGCCCCCGTGGTCCACTGTAAAGGTATTGCCGCAATCACGACACTTCGCTTCGACTTGATGTCCCATTGTGCTCACCGTTCCTTCACGACCCCAGAATCCTATGTATAAGGCAGATCTGCCAGATATCCGCAGTCAATATAATCTGATTTTGTGTTTAGCTTAACCAGAAGGGTGAACACCACTCACCTAGGGTGCGCAGTTACCATGCCGCCGCATTATTGCGGCGTTAACAACCAACAAGGAACCCCGAGCACAACGTTGTGATCACGCTTCGCTTGACGCGGCAACGGCAAGCGATAGCGTGCACCAATTTGTTGACCATTAATTGTTATGTTACTGATCAGGACTATCAAGGGTTTGAAGTTCGATCAGGCACATGTCATCAAACCAAACCTTACCGCTTGCGTTACTGGTCCAGTGTCCTAACCTTGCAGACACCGCAAGGACTGTGCGATCATTTGAATCAAAAACGAAAGTCAGATAAGTCCAATCTTTAGTGCCCTCCAAAATAGCAGGACTACGTTCCCAACTACCAGCTATTCCGAGATTCACGCCCATCCTGCCGTTAGCACAATCCCCATGAATGGTAACGTTCTCCCACTTTGCCCAACCGCTAAACAGTTATTTTGTCTTGGGTTTGACGCGTACTATCTGCTCAAAATTCACAATGTCATCTTGAGTCGTGTCAATTTCCGCACAGGCAATCTGTTTGCCATCTTTTGATTTGAATTGCAGAACACGTCCTGCATTCTTGTTTTGTCTCCATGATCCTAGAACCCACGCAGGAGAATCCGCTTCTTCAAACGATGGATTCCCTAGCAAGTTCTGTTTCTTAAGTTTTGGGGTTAGAAATTCGGGCTCATAGATTTTAGCATCCTTATGTTTTATTCCGGTTGCACATCCCATGACAAACACGCCAAGAAGCGCAGTCATCATGACGAGGCATATTGCTGGTTGTAATAGGTGCTTCACCTGATGTTGATAAGGGTGTGGTTACGTATGTTGCTATGTCTTCTTGATTTTCCATCGGGGTTCCATTTCCATTGTGAAGTCTTCTCCGAACTTAAGTATGTAAATGGTTGGGTTTTGATCAAAAACTGAAGAGACCCTATATAACGGCATATTATTCTTGAGGTTGTCGTAACAAGGATTTCCTGATACTTTAAGTTTGTTCCATTGCATGCCAGAAGACTGTGTGCCTTTTACTTCTATTTCTACAGTATTGCCAGAAACTGAATTAAAAGAAAGATCCACACCTTTTCGTGTAAATTCGTTTTCAGACCATTGTTGCCTGCGTGCGTAGATTCGTACAACTTCTATAGCGCGTAAGCCTATGTCAGCACTCTTTGAACTATAGTTATTAGAATCGTTCAACACTTTGAACTCTTCGTCTGTTAAGGTTAAAATTATTTCTTGCATAGTTATAAAAAGGGACGGCATCTGTCATCCCTGTTTTTAGGTTTTATAATTTTGTGCGAGGTTGATTGCTACCTGCCGACAAGGCTTGCTTGAGTATAAAAACTATACCGCCTGTACCAAGAATCATTAACACACCGATAACGATAACTCCGATAGCAATCTTGGCCATTGTTGGATCAGCGGTAAACTTGACGAAAAGCACACCGATTCCAGCAATGATTATTCCCACAAGCTTCATTTTCCACTTCACTTTGACATCGGTTGCAACGGCTTTACCGCCTTCAACCATGTTGTCGACCTCATTGATCCCTGTTTCCATATTGATCTCCTCATCCGAATCTGTTGTGTTTTTTGTCGGGACTGAAAGGACATCCATATCCGGTTGCGGCTGAACCACAATAGACACATTTATGACCGGGGCCATGAACATGTAGTTTTGTAGGACTCAATGCGCAACCGTATCCATAGCTTGTTGAGTTACAGTACCGACAGTGTTTTTCGTCTGATTGGTGCATGTGTTTACGATCCGAACTGTGTGGACAACCATAACCATAAGCACTTGAACCGCAATAGACGCACCGACTCACCATCTATCCTTTGTATTGATGGTCACAACCTCGAACAGATTGAGACGTGCGCCATATTGACTTTTGAGTTGTTGTTTGACCTTGTTGATTGCTTCCGTCTCGCTTCCCGCCTGTACCTGCGTGCTTCCATTACTTTGCTCGATTCGCCATTTGATGACATAAACATTTGCCATGATACTGTTTCCTTTCGGGGCTGGTTTTACGCATGGCATGCAAATGTCGCCCTGTTTCATTTTCATGCCGAACGATTAGGTGAGTGTCTCGCTGGGGCTAGCGAAGCGCCTCAGTGAGTACACTCCACCTGTTGGTTAGAGTCATTTTTTAAAATACTAAATTGGACATGGTTACTATGCCCGCAACTTGTCGGTAAAATGGTTTTTCATTTTTATCACACAGGTCTATGAAGCGCTCAAAGTTTCCACGCTTGGCAAATAATAAGGTGACATCTTTGAGTTTGAACTTTAGCTCATTTGGCACACGCCACTCCCGTTCGTGTGACCAGTCAACAATGTTGTCTTTATCACTAAGATCAAAATTAACAATTCTCCACCACTGATCTTCAGGAAGGTAGTTTTTTGCTTCATTAGTTGAATCATAAACTACAGCTCAGCCTCCATAGAGCGCTCCTGCTCCAGGTCATCCAGATACTTAAGAAACAGCATCCATGAGGTCTGCTCGGTATAGTCCAGCTCGGATGAGCACCCCGACTCCTTCCACAGCACATCGTCAATATTCTTAAAAGCCTGTTCAAACATAAAAATGCAGTCCCTCTACAGAGTAATGATAGATACATCAACCCCGCCACAATCCAAACAAATCTAAACGTAGGTTCATAATACTATTTTAACGGGGTGTTTAGTATAACTATTTTCGCTTTGAAGTATCTTCAAGCCATGCCTTGTTCCAAGCAATACGGAAATGGCCTTTGTATTCTATAGTTGCACCAAAAATGTCAGGCATTTTTATACGCTTTAAACGATGCACTCGGATTGTGGCAATCCGGTCTGAATCGAGGCCAAAAGAAGCAAGACGGCGCAGTCTATAATCTTTGCGATACACACTTATCAAAGCATAACCAAGAGGCAGAAACCGAAACAGCTTATACCAGGGAGTGGCATATCGAGCATATTTAAAAGATTTTGAAACTATTTTACGACATGTCTTCCGAACTACTTCCTTTGTAACTTCACCATCCTCAAGCTGAATATAGACATCACTATTAAGAACACAACCCCAAGAGTTGCGATGTATTTTGGATTGCCGGACAACTAACTCCGGCCAACCAAAATGGCTTCGCAAGTCCGACAAATACTTGGGCCAATGAAGACTAATGTAGAGAAACATATTACAAAGCCTGTAAGCAAAGCGTGGCAGCTTCCATCTGGGAACGTAAAAGATCAGCTTATCTTCTAGAACCCCCTTATAGTCAGCAAAACAAGCATCCGACTTATTCCGAAGTTGGCATAGCTTTTTCCCGTTGAATGCAGCCCATCCAGGCCAAGAGCTATCTGATGTAATAGATAAAAAATAGCGATCATAGCCAGGTGCATATTTTTCAGCAAGTACACCTGAGTGGAAAGCTGACATCTGAACTTTATTATAATCACACGTATTGGCACGAGCATAAACCAAAAGTTGATTGAGTCCTGAAAACTCGGAAGGAGTACAACCTATGACATCCCACCAAGGGGCTCTGGTTTCCTCTTTGAGCTCTTCGATCAAAAGTTGACGAGGAAGAGTATAGCCATGCTCTTGATGTGAAAGGATAAATACACATAAAGCCAGAGATAGCGCATTGCATGTATCAACCATATCGTCACATAGGCGAATTATTATGTCGTCAGCAAGCTTTTCCTCATTACCCTTTTTATCTTTGTAACGAATTTCCTTCTGAAGGTAGACTACACCTCCATGAGCTATTCCATTACGAACAGTATGGTTGTACGGAATGGTTGCAACATCCAGCGATGAACCTTTGAGTTCATTTATGATCTGCCAAATGTCGAGGCCGTCAGTACCTTTATTGTGGTCTTTTCGTGAGAAGAACGCAGCAATGTGTAAAAACGGCCGCAATACAGCTTCAGTCAATCGCTGATATGTTGGATGGATATTCTGATCAATAAATCGTATCAGATCATAGTCGTTTTGTGTTTCAAAGTGATCATGCCAGTTCAACTCATTGATTTCATTCAGCTGTAGCAGGGCACCGCTTAAATCCGAACTATATACAGTTATGTATTGCTGTAATTCCTTACGGTTTTTTGCATCACGTTCCTGTAACCAAGCAAGGTAACATTCAAAAACATCTACTGCAAAAAATCGATGGGGAGTGCCGTGTAGATATTTTGATAGGCAAAGACATTCAGCACAATTGCTTGATTTGATTTCCGGAAACCTTTTACGCAACTGGTCACGAAAAACCTCATGAGTAACATTAAGTAACGGATTGTTGGTAATGTCTTTAAGCATTTTTTACCGAACTGCGGTTATAGTGAGGATTATCTTGATTTCAGGCCACCCACACCACTAAGTTATAAATGTAAATCATACACTTTTTACAGAGTACTTTCAATCTCCCCCTACCGCGCAACGGGTAATTAAACTCAGGCTGCCGAGTGCATACCCGGTAACTTAGTCCAACACATGCTTCCATGTGCGCTTCGGCACATGGAAAGCTGTTTTTTTTTCACTTTCTGGTCTGGTGCAGTCATTCGCAACACAACAAATGACATCCATGCCATGGTGCCGAGCAGAATGACTGCGACTGCACCAAAGTATTTTCTGTCACTTGGGTTCTTCCATTCTGTGATTAAGAGGCTAATGTTAACTATTGTAGGAAGACCGAGAAGTAAAAGCACTACGGATGCTCTTCCTCTTGATGTCGTCGACCTCGCAATCTCTGGTATACCGAAAAACAATATTACTATGGTAATCGCAAGGGATACCCAGTGTTCAAATATCCACTTTGGGACTGAGATCTTATCTGCATTCTTATTTATAGACGCAAAAGCCAGAACAGCCAAAATCAGCAACCATAGGACGGCGGCGGACCACCCGTCCGCAGTTCCCTTATAGATGCCGTAGGCTAATCCAACTATGACAGCCCCGATCATCCTCTTCACTGTGATTCGTTCAATATCATTGTTCATTGCGAGTCACGCTACCTTTTCTTCTGTCTTCGGAGGCGAGTTTTCCATTGTCATGAAACTAATTCTCCTTTCTCAGAGCAAACGATAAAATTATCGTTGATTGTGTGTTTTCAGTAAACACGGTCTTACTTAGTTTCAAAATACTATCTTTTATGAAACTTGCCAATGGTTTTTGTGATCTCTCAGTCCGTGAGAAGTTGCATCTTATCAGACTCTGCGAGCTGCGTGAGGAATTCCAAGATCATCGTTCCGTTGGAAAGACCCTGTTGAATCGCATACAACACGTGCTTAGAGTCGGGGTCGCTTCCGATCTCTTGGGCCTTACTCCGGAAGATCTCCCGAGTGCGTCCTTCATCCCACTTTGACCGCTGATCGTGCCACACATGGGCCACAAACAAGTTCAGCTTGTCGGTCTCATGCGGACCCCAATTGTAGGCAGTGGCACTGGCAAGCCAGCTCTGCATTGCGTCCATAGTCTCAGGTGACCAATCCATGGTGTTTTCTCCTTTTATGGCCGATCGTCACTTCTGTGGTGCGTCCCCCATGTTGGCGGTATCAGAAGTGTGTTCGGTCGTGTTATGCTTTGCTGAATAACGGTAAACAAAGAATAGTAGGACTGCACCAGCACAATATGCAATTGCTGTTAGATACCAGCCACTTACCAGTAGCGGAAATAGGATAAGTGCGTCAGCTAGATATCCTACCCACTGTGGAGCAGGTTCGCTGTGATGATACTCCCTTCGATTGAAAAAGACTATGACGTCTGTTACGAGCACAAACCATATGAATCCAATCACTACTACTGAAAACCAGTGAATTTGCAGCCACAATGCAAGGTAAAGAGCGGAAATGAATAGTCCGTTCACAATTAGCCATTTTGTGAATCTATGGGTGCTGCTCATAGACGGCGCTGGTGGTTTGCTGTTCGTATCGAAAGAGTACTGCTTTGCTATTTCGGCGATCGCCAACGCAGATTTGATGCGCTCATCGGACTTGTTTCTCGTTTGTATTTTGGCGGACTCACCAAGTTCATTGGAGCTGGCGTAAAGAACTTCTGATGAACACCTGTCGCTGTGAAATATGTCTTTTGCTTTTATCATCAGTTCTGTGGATAGATCCATTTTGTCGATGTACAACTGTGTTGCGTCATAGTCTTCAAGCCGATAGGTGTCGGTAAGTTCTTCAAGCCTCTCGACCCAAGACAGCCAGAACTGGACGTCGATGTTCTTCGACTTATTGGTTGAGCCAAGGTAGAGAACCATCCGTTGAGTCGCCAGAAGCAGCAGCCCTTCTTCCGCCATAGATGTATCAATATCCGGCGGACGCAGCACAACACTAATGGCTCCCGCATGTAAATTTGTTGAGGATGGCAGACCTTCCCAGTCGGTACGCTCAGCAAAGGCACGGACTGATGTGATCCTGTCGGCCAGTAGCACCTTGTCGGGCAATCTAATGTTGAATTGAGCCATACTGCTTTCTCCTGTAGCACCTAACATCTTAGTAGAAGTCAAATCTGCCTGATATTACAGATATCGAGATCATACTAACTAGGAGGTATTGCAAAGTCAAGCTGGACGCTGGATGACTGAATAAATACGTGATGTCATTCGCAGTACCTGCTCAGCACTCATAAACTCAAACAGGCGGCCAAGGGCATCCCCAGCCAGCTTAGTCCATAACATGTGTCCCATGTGCGCTGCGGCAAATTAAAAGCTATTTATTGGTGGGGTTCAATTTACCCTGTTGTCATAGTCGTGATCTAATAGCATATCGCACATTTTATTTTTAAATGCGAGTTCATAAATACGCTCGTACTGTAAAGCATCAAGGTCTTTGCCACCAGCAAACCTTTGAGCATCTAGACTGAAAGGCCAGCTTATGCAAATAAACTGCTTTAAAACCTTTTGTCTCATTTCCCCCATGTGGGTAATGCTATCGATGTAAACATATCCGAAGAAAGCTATAGGCATTCCGAGTATGGCAATCGGTATTCGAAGGAAGGTAACTTTGTTGTAAACCCAAGATAATCCAATCAGAGGGAGGTAAAATGCCAACCAGATTAGACTAAGTGGGATCAAGATTAATCCGAATGTAAGATAAGCAAGTAGCCTTGTAAGTTTTATGAGGATGAAGACCGGGATTAACAAGAGGACATCGGTGATTCCTAAAAGAATATTTAAGATTTTATTAATGATCATTTTTTATCTACGTTAATCTTCACCATTTTTTGAAACCGTGCACGGTTTCAGAAAAGCAACGGTCGATTCAATTGTTCGGAGCTGATATTTATGATGAGAATACTCTGAAGAGTCTATTCCATCACCGTGTACTTATTGTGGTCTACTGGGTCCATGCTATCGAACGCTTCACTTTCACCTCCAGATATGTTCCTGAGGCAGATGAAGTCTTTGTCATTCTTCTTTCCCACCACGTATTGACTGCCTTTTGAATCGGAAACCTTTGTGCCGGGTTTTACAAAGCCCCATTCATTTATGGATTGGAATTCCATTACTCATCTCCTTCCATAACTCTTAATAGAGGTCTTGATGTGTTTTATAGTGACGGATTGCCTCTATAACCTCTAAACATCTGTATGTTGAATGAATAATGCGCTTTCTGTCAACCAATATTGTATCTTGTCTGTAATTTGCTCAAGAAAGTTTTTAATAGCGGTTCTGATAACACTCAGCAACCTAAGCCCCAGCAGCATCTCAGCGAGCGTTACGTCTGACGGGCGCGGTACTCCGCATACTGTCCGGCCTGTTGTTCGCCACCAATCACTTCTCTCTATCCTCTGTGTGCGATCGATCGTTTTCCTAGTCTGTTACCTTTTAGAAGGTCTAATGCCCTTAGTTTAATACATGCCCTTGACAACCGAAGCTCCACAGTCTGTGGGCGCGGTACGCAGAAACTCGCCGAGTTTCACACGCCCCTTTCCTGCGCTGTCCGCCCCATCCTGAATACAGGTAAGATTGGCTGAATCTGACTTGGTGAGCTTCTGTGTGTTTGCATTCCCCCACC